>Ga0209499_1000045_pt1 | contig 86835 bp, 113 predicted proteins | sample C_130208_EF_Meta_FD_187306 | JGI IMG/M metagenome (GOLD analysis project Ga0209499, IMG submission 187306) | Freshwater microbial communities from Lake Croche, Canada to study carbon cycling - C_130208_EF_MetaG (SPAdes) (version 2) | ecosystem: Environmental > Aquatic > Freshwater > Lake...
AAAAAAAAAAATAAACTAAGATTTATTTTTCATTTTTATTTTTTACATTTGCTTAAATTATTAAATTTGAGAAAGAAAAGATATTCAGGTGTTATTGTTAAATGTAATGACAAAGTTTTATTATGTAAAAGGAATAATGATGGTTCTTTACCCGGAGAGTGGTCTATTCCTGGTGGTAAGATAGAAATTGATGAAACACCGATTGATGGTGCGGTTAGAGAATTCTATGAAGAAACTAATTTAGAAATAGTTGCACCAATAACATTATGTGGTATGTTAAAAAGATATACTAGAGATGGTAAGAATGTTAAAGGACTTATGTATACCTTCTTAATGGAAACAGATAGTGAGATGATGCCTGATTTGGATAAAGCATACGATGGTGCGGAACATACCGAATGTGGATATTTTACATATGATGAGTTACCAGAACCTATTGGAGAACAGTTAAAAAAACTTATAAAAACAATTTTATATAAAAAAGTTGACAATATTGAATAATCTTCGTAGATTTGTACAACATTAATAAAAACAAAAAAAACAATTATGAAAAAATTATTTGTCATTTTAGGAGTTATCACTTCTATCACAACATTCGGTCAATCTCAGACAAAGGTCTCAAGCATGGCTAAGTTCAATTACAGGGTAGGTATTGCAACAGGGCTTCCAGTTGATGTAAATTCTGAAGAAAGCAGATTAAAAACTTCTTCCACAATGGGTGAGGTTTCTTACAAAAACACAAAGTTGTCCAAAAAAATTAGTTTAACTGCAAATGTGGCTTATTTAAGATTCACTGGCGTAGACGGAAATGGATACGCAAAAATTCCAGTTATGGTGGGTGTAAGATACCCAATCAATGAAACCTTCTACTTCGGAGCAAGTGCTGGTCCATCATTCTATAACAAAAAAGAAAATGGAGAAACTGAGTTTGGTTATTCACCATATATCGGATTCCAAGTTAAAAAATTATCGGCTGATTTCAGATATCTGAACTTCACTCGTAAGGACTATGTCCAAAAAACGTTAGGTATAGTTTTTTCATACACCCTGTAATCAAGAAAAAAACTAATTTAAAAAGCAACAAACCATAAAGTTTGTTGTTTTTTTTTACCCACTAAATGATATTTATAAAAAACAAATTATGAAACATATTTTATTATTATGTAGTTTAATGATTGCTACTTTGGTGACATTTGGTCAGAAAAAAACAAAAGTTATATTTAATGCGGGTATTGAAAACTTTATGCCCGTTGGAACTTTAGATGAAACGCACTATTTTGGGATGGGTGGTAATTTAGAGATGGATATTAAACCATCAAAAGGAAGTTTTTCTTTTTTTGGTGTTACCGGATATGATTATATATTAGGTAAAGATGGAAACCAATCATTTGTACAATTACCGGCAATTGTCGGTTTTAGATTACATTTAGATTCAACTTGGTCAATTGCTCAAGGATTTGGTGTAAGTTTTTTTAATGAAGATATTGGATTTAAACAAACATATTCCTCATCAATTAGATTTGATGTTGGTAAATTATCTATAGATGGTAAATATGTCACGTCACTTAAACCTGGACACAAGAACGATATATCAGGATTTGTCATTAGGTTGGGGTATAAAATAAACTAAATAAACCTATAAAAACAAAAAAACAAATGAAAAAAATCACATTATTACTTTCGTTATTGTTTATGACAGTGGTATTCACGTCATTAAAGATAACAAGTAATCCAAATTGCCCAACAGGGTATTCAACCGCACCATCATTAAATGGTACAACCGTAAGGAATTGTACTAGTTGTCATAGTGGAACTGTTAATCCTGCTGGTGGTAGTGTAACCGCAATCGGACTACCTACAACATACACTGCAGGATTATCATATCCTTTTAGTGTTAAAATAACTCACTCCGCCGCCAATAGATTAGTGTGGGGTGTAGCAATTAAGGCAATTGATACTTTAACTCATGCTGTAGTAGGAACTTGGACTACGACAAATCCAAATACCTCAATTAAAGGAACTCCAACAATTGCAAATGGTAATTATGAATTAAGTCATGCAAATGCCGCTACATCAACTGCAACAAATACTTACACTTATTCTAATTTAACTTGGGTTGCACCTTCAGTACCAACTGCGGTACAATCAAGAGTTAAATTCTATATTTCCGCAGTTGCCGGTAACGGTACGGGAGACGAGACTGGTGATTTTGTTTACACAACATCATTAACTGCAAATCAATATGTTGCTCCTATTGCTTGTACATTTACTTATGGTACATGGACAACTTGTAATGGTACAACTCAAACAAGAACATACACAACAAGTCCTGCAGGATGTACTGGAACACCTCCAGCTGATAGTATAACAAGAGCTTGTAGTTTACCTTGCACATTTACTTACGGACAATGGAGTACTTGTTCTAATGGTACACAAATAAGAACATACACAACAAGTCCTGCAAATTGTACGGGCACACCTCCTGCTGATAGTGTAACAAGAACTTGTACAATGCCAACAGGGTTACCAACACCTGTGACTATTACAACATCAATCCAGCCCCAAACATGTGATACAATCAGAACATTCACCGTTGGAAACCAAGCTGGTGTATACTATGCATGGGTTTTAGGCGGTACAGGTAATGTAATAACAAACGGTCAAGGAACTAATAGTATAAGTACAATTATAAAATCTTCAGGTAGTGCGGTTGTATCGTTAAGTAACTCTGTAGGTTCAATACCCGCAACATCCTTAGCATTTGCAAGAGCGGTACCACCAACACCAACCGCAATAAATGGTACAATAACACCTTGTGTTGGAGCAATAGTTAACTATACTTTAACAAACCCAATTCCAACTGCAACACAGGTACCTGCGATTAAATTTAGATGGGGAATACCAGCATTTACTAATATTGTATCTGCAAATGCTGATAGTAGTTCAATTAATTTGAAGTTTAATGCTGGTTATGTTGGGGGTTCATTATCTGCAAAAGGTGAGTCATCTTGTGGTGCGTTTGGTGCTGCAAAGTCAATATCTTTTTCACCTGCAAAAGCGATAGATATGATATCTAATACAGGGTTTTGGAATGCATGTATTGGTAGTTCAGTTAACTACATTGTAATATCACCTGTCGCTTCGGTAACACTACCTGTTACCGTATTTAGATGGACAATACCGGCATCAACAAGTATTATATCTGCAAATATGGATAGTTCTGTAATTACATTACAATTTAACACAGGATATAGAGGAGGAGCACTTAAAGTACAAAGTTCAACAACTTGTGGAGCATTGGGTGCTGCGGTATCAAAAACATTAACACACTTAAATTGTGCGGTGGGTCAAAGAGGTTCAAGTAATGAATACTTAACCGTTGACCAAGTTAATTTATATCCAAATCCAAACGACGGTACATTTACTTTAAATGTTGAATCATCAACACAGAAGAGTTCATTAGTTGAAATTCAAATATTTGATATGTACGGTAAAATGGTTGGAAATTACACAACACAAAGTTATTTAGGTGTTTTTAATAAGAATATAACCAATACTAAATTACAAAATGGTATTTATTTTGTAACCTATATTATAGGTAAAACAAGAAAAACTATCAGAATGATAGTCCAAAAGTAAATTTTTAGATATTTATTACTGTTAACTTTTGGGTTAGCAAAATAAACTAATAAAAAAAACTCATGAAAAAGATTTTATTTATTATCGGTCTTGCAATTTCTACCGTGTCTTTTGGACAAAAGAAAGGCGATAAATTCATCAGCGGTACTGTATCTTACACTAAATCAACAGATGTGAAAGGTATATACAACATTACTCCAACAATCGGATATCACGTAACTGATAAAGTTTCAGTGGGTGTATTTGGTGATTTGGGTAAAAATAGTACCACAAGCACAACAAATGTAGGTGTATTTGGAAGATGCGACTTTATGAGCATTGGACAACATTGCAAAGTTTTCACACAATTGGGAGTGGCTAGCAATTCATCTAAGGATAATACAACAAGTGTAAAATCAAATTCATTCTCAACAAATTTGGGTATGGGAGCTAACTATGAAATTAGTTCAAAGTGGGCTCTTACCATGAATTTAATTGATTTGATTACTTATGAAAGTGCTGATGGTAAATCAACTACCACAATTGGTTTTGGAGGTGTAAATAGTCCATTTACTAATGCTAAATTTGGATTACTCTACAGATTCTAATTAACTTAAAACAAATTAGTTTTAATCCTGATATCAAAAATATCAGGATTTTTTTTTTGTTTCTAAAATATTTTTACTATCTTTGTGGAACAATTGGTAGGAAGGGGATATTTATAGAACACACAAAAATTTCCAAAAAAAGATTTGACGGTTCAAAATAAGTTTCTTACCTTTGTAAAACAAAAGTAAAAAGTTCTTTAAATATGGCGAGCGGGGGGTGAGGTATTCCGCGGGTCTCATAAGCCCGAATAACTTGGTTCGATTCCAAGGCGTCGCAACAAAATCTTAAATTATAGCTCAGTAGGATATGGCTGTTGCGGAACCCTTTAAACTACGTGGGAAGGACAGTTCTCCCAATGTGGCTGAAGTAATTTGAGATAAAAAAAAAGTTTCTAAAAAGATTTGACAGAATGAAAACTTCTTCTTATCTTTATGAAACAAATGAAGAAGATGGGGTTGTAAAGTTTCCATTATTCTTTCCCTACCGAAAGGAGTTCCAAAATTAGAACAAAAATCGGTGATTACAAGTGGGGGGAATGGGTGGTTGTAAAGATTCCGGTATCTTCTTTAATTAGATAGTTCTTTGAATAAAAATATTATCCATTCAGGATGTTGATGATGAGACCCAAGGGTTGATTCTGAGATAACTGATAAAAGGTAATTGGCCGTATATGGTCATTAAATAAACCACGAAAGTGGCTTAAAGTGATTCACCTTGGTTTAGGTGGGTTGCGGCATCGGTAACGGTGCTTGAGTATACAAGCGGAATATAATTTAACCTAAGTACCCGAGGGTAACACTGTAGGGGAGTTGGTTAAATTACTTGGCAATGTGGGTTGTCAAGTTGAGTTTGGAAAAACAATAAGAATAATCCGTAGGACTTATGTGGGAAATGTCGTTATCCGACTTCATTACTGCGTAGTCCAATATTAAGGTTGTCTTAAAGCCGAAAGGTATGACATCGTACAGGTGGTGCTGTTGTTGTCCTTAACCTAACTCTACCAAGGGTTTTGTTTTGAAGATGAGCGAAAATATGGCGACAGGGATGTTGCATAAGGGAGTTTAGTATTCGGTTGTTCAAAAGATAACTGAGCTGGCGACGGACCGCTTCCTTTTCAATCCACTAACCACTAAAACTTTGAATAAGTTAATCAAATTAATCAATCAAGGAAAAGTGTCCGTCAGATGTTGGTGACAGGTACCTACATAGTCTCTGGCTGTCAGAGGCACATAAAGACCCCAAGTCAATATGTATTTTTACCAAAAACCTCTAAGGAGTCGAATCCTGAGTAAGCTCGCAAGGCTTAAGAGAGTGGAGTAGTAAGAGAGTAACCAATATCTCAAGGAGTGATTAGTCTAACTAATCGGTATTAAGAATTAGTAATCAAAAGTTACTGGATACGAGGGGAATAAAAATAATCCTTCTAAAGATTCTTACAAATACGTTTAATCTCAGCGTTTTTATTTAAATTACCCGATTTATATATAAATTAACCTATCACTATTGATGGGTTTTTTTATGCTCCGAAGTGTTTTTTTTTTATTAGTATATTTATTATAAAATATTATTATGGCTAAAAGATTTATTATAACTGAATCAGAAAAAAATAAAATTCGTAAAATGTACGGATTGATTAAAGAACAAGGGGTAACATTACCTACAACTGTTACTGATTCTTACACTGCTACAGATTGCGACGAATTACACGCCTTCCAAGGAACTGGAGGTAAAGTTATTGGAAATATGAACGTAACTGTTGGTAATAAATTATTAGAAATTTATAATAGTGGTGTAAATCCTAAAGTCACAGGTGTTAAAGTTGAGGTACAAGGAATGACTGTTACTTGGACAGTAACAATAGATAAAAGTAATGATGGAAAGGCTTGGGTTGGATTTACAAGTAGAGGTGCTGGATGTAATAATGATGTTAAAAATAGGGCAGAATCTGCGGAAGTTGGTAATGACATGCAAACCGCAAAATCAAAGATAGAATCAACATATGGTGAGCAAGGTATTGAGATAGAGATGGTTAATGATTATTTCTATAATGGAGGTAAAAACTCTTTTAGACAAGTTTTTTATAGATACACAAAACCAAAAAGTAACCCACCTAAAGGAGGTCAACAACAAAAAGCACAAACTCAATCAACAAATACTCAAACAACTAATAACGAACAGGTAAGTATTAAAGGTAGTAGTTTAGACGATTTAAGAACTAAAGTTAAAAGTCAAACACAAGGATTATCAATAGATACGGAATCAGCTAATTTAGATGTTAATAATTTAACTGTTACCTTCAAAAAAGGGGATGAAAAAATACAGAATTTATCGGTAATATGGAGTAATGTGTCAAAAGATGAGTTAAATTTAGTTTACCAAAAAGTAAGTAAGGCAAATCCTAGTGTAGAATTTTTGGGTGATGTTAAAGAATTAAATAGTGGAGGAACCACCATTTATTGTTTACTTATTGCAATTCATTAAAAAATAATTTTGTTTATTAAATACTATTTCATATCTTTGTTATCCAAACAACGAGAGATATGAACATACCAACACAATCCATTAAAATACAACACGAAACATTAGGTGTTCTTTTGAATGAATCCTTTGTTAATCCCGTTCAGTTTAAGTTATTTCTTAAATTGGTTAACGGATGTTTAACATGTAAGGAACCTTTAACATTTTTTAATGGTGAGGACTTCATGGTGAATATTCCTAATAAGATATTAAGGGATTGTATCATAACTACAGGTTCTAATCCGTATACATTGACAGACCATATTATTAACAAATCTAAAATAGAACAACCAGCATGAGACCATTAACCGCAAAACACATTATTAAAAATTCAGAACCACACCCAACAGCATCCATGAGAGGTGGTGATGCAAGAGTGTATAGAGAAGAAATTGGTGATTACATCCTTTCTATTGTTGGTGGAGGACAAGGACTGTATGGTGATTTTAAGAACACTTTTGAGGTTGCATTAATAGATTCAACCACAGGTGATTTTGTGACAGGGGCATACACCAGAAGAGGTGATGATGTTTTGGGTTGGGCTAGTATTGACGAAATCAATGAACTTTACTATAATATACCAAGGAAATAGGTTTCCGGCTCCTTAAGTCGGATGGTGGAGAATTGACCCTAATCGGTTAGTCCTAAAAGGGTGAATATTTTTATTCACCCTTTTTATTTATTAATACTATTATAAGGTATTTATAAATAATAATACCATTTAATGTATATAGAAATATCAAGTATTTCGGGAACTTCACCATTTCAGATTTGGGTTTGTGATTATTATGGGAATCAATGTCAGTTAATTGATACTGTAACAGGTCCGGTGCCTCCTGCTGTTTATTATAACTTGCCGGTTGCGTTTATGTATGCACCGGTGGTTACAATTAAAATTATTGATTCTCTTGGTTGTGAAACATCTATGTTATATTATTGTATTGACCCAACTCCAACAAGGACTCCGACGCATACCCCAACAAGTACTCCGACTCATACTCCAACACCTACGGTTACCAAAACATCTGTGACACCGACAGCTACTCCAACAAACACTCGTACTCCTACAGTGACTAAGACAAATACTCGTACTCCAACTGTTACACCTACAAACACTCGTACTCCGACTTTAACTCCTACTAATACTTCAACTCCGACTCCAACACCAGCTACTGCGGTACCTACTTGTGGTATTTTAGTTGTTAACGGTAATGACGGTAAGGTTTATTCTTATGATGTAACCACAAATACCAGCGTACAACTTACAATACCATTACTAACTGGTTTCCCTCAAGATATTGCTCATACACTTAATAAACTTTGGTTACCATCAGGAAGTACTTTTGCTGAGTGGGATATAACGCTATCACCATTTACTGCGACATATAATCGTAATATACCATATCCTGTTGGATATACTGAGTCACCAGGATTGGCGGCAATAAATGATACAACACTTTTGGCTGTTAATGCTGCAACAACACCTCATAGTGTGGTTGAAATTGACGTATCAGGTCCTAGTGCGGTGATGAATACTCAATTTTACTTGATAAGTAATAGAAGAGTTACTGGTGATTTCTTTAAGACGATTAATGATAAGTTTATTGTTACAGAATATAACATATCTGGACCTCCTCAGGCTTATATTGCACAATACGATTATATAACACATTTGTTAGATATTGAAATTGGATTGACTGTTACATCCGCATTTGGTATTTTTGAGGATGGTGGTAACATTTATATCGCTAAAGGTTCTGCCTTAGGTCAAGTTTACAACGTTGACATTAATTCGCCTTATTCAACAACATTAATTAATAATAGTGGTTTATACATTGCTGGTGCTTCTCAGATACCTAGTTGTTTAACTGTTGAATTTGCACTATCAGGAGCTTCGCCGACACCAACAAGAACACAAACTCCTACTCCTACTCCAACACAAACTACAGGGTTACCTCCGAGTGTAACGCCAACAAATACGATAACTCCTACACCATCAAGAACAAGTGGTACAATTAACTATGCTTACTTATTCATTGAATCATATAGTGCGAGAACACAAATGAATAGTTGGATGTTATCTCAAGGTAGTTCATTTAGAGGATATAATATTAATGCTCCGTCAATATCTCAATCTACCTTTGAATCTCAAATGAATGCTTATATTCAATACTCAGGTTGGAGTGTTGATATGCCGGCAATAAGAAGTGAACAAGTACCAACAACATCAGGAGGATTTGATAGTTTTGGTAATCCAATTGTTGCATATACATTTATGACACATGAAGTTCCATCTAGTATTATTGATTATAAAGAATTTGCGTGGTATACATGGATAGTTCCTACAGGTTCTACAAATGGAATGAAATATCAATTGATTGGTAATAATATAAATGGTAATCCATTATCAATAACCAACCGAATAATGAATAGTACTTATTATGATTTAACGGTGAATTATACGGGAAGTACTGGTATACCTGCAGGTGTTTATCGTGTTTATTCTACATATGGTAACACTGACTTTAGAATTCAGAATTTAGGAAATAATATCTACTTCAAGGGTGGTAGTTTAATACCTTAATATATTTAATATATGATGAGCTTTGATTATAAAAATCCAACATCTTCTACCATCTTAAATGGTCCTGTTTCTGTTACAAGACAGAATGACACCGGAACTAACTTTAGTGTTGAGTCTATTGGTGGTTATATGGAGGTTTATAAGGCTTCAGATTTAATTTGGTCAATACCTAATGACGTATTAATTAATGGTGGGCAAGTATTATATTCAGGAAATTCAATACCAATATCGTTTAATTATAATGTACCTTATTCGTTGCCTAATCAACTTAATATTAATAATGATTTAATATCATCGGGTAGAAGAAGATTGGGTATGTTGGTTTATGTGTATGAGACTGACACTGTTTATCAATATACAATGTCGGGGTATACTACTCTTTGGAATGATGCTGAACTTGCGGGTTCAATTATTAATATAGGTTCAGGATATATTGCAAATGATGATACACCTGAAGGTACTGCATTTGTAAATGCTTGGACTGCAACAACTGTTGAGGGTGTTTCAGGGGAAACTAGAGATAATGCTAAGTGGAAGGTTTATTTGGTTGGGAACTCAAATATATACACCTCAAGTGGTGTGATTAACTCAAATAGGTCAATTGGGTTAAGTGGGTTTTCATTAGTATATTCATCAGATACTGAACCTAATTTATTGGTATTGAGTGGAGGGTCTATTGGAATAGGAACTGCAACACCGGATACTAACGCTATTTTAGATATATCTTCTACAGACAAGGGAGTTTTATTTCCAAGAATGACAAGTGTACAAAGAACGGGAATGACAACGACTGAAGGTATGGTTGTATACGATACTGATGAAAAGAAATTATATCTTTATACTACAGAATGGGAGTACATACAATCAGGAGGAATGAGTGGATACTGGAACAAATAAGTTATTTAGAATTAAACATTCTCTTAAAAATTTCCTCTTTTGTCATTTTAACACCAATAGGTTTTTTCACTTTACTCTCAACAATTTTTGGTTTTGGAGTTTCTTTTGGTTGCTCAAACACTTGAACTTTAAGTTTTGGTTTTTCGTCAACTTGTTCAGCAACAACCACATTAACTTTTTTGGATGTCTTAACATTGAAGTCAGAATTCCATGGCTCAAAATATACATCATCAGCAATAACTTCTAATTTAATATTACCTTTGGTACCTTCAGGTAAAAAGTTTTTAGTTTTGGGGATATTAACTTCACAAACACCGGTGTTTTCAATATGTCCGTTAAACATGTAAGACATTTCATTGGTTTCAATAACCAATCTAACTTTAGAGTTTGATAAGGAAGTTCCTTCTACGTCAATATTACAATTGAACTTATTTGGTTTGTCGGTATATAAATTGTACGCCATATCAAATAAATATCATGTTATTCGTTAATTTTTATATTCACTTTAATATTTTTTTGTTCCTTCATTAAAATCTCAACATCTTTTAATCTAATCTTGACTTGACTGTTTTTATTTTTGTTAATTCTTTTCTCAATTACAATCTCATCAACTTCTAATCTCACAAAAAGATTAATAAGGATTTCTTTTTCCTCATCATCTAATTTTTTTAACCTACGTTTTTTAATAAAAGAGGAACCACCAGCAACAGGGCCATTTACTAGTTTTTCAATGACGCAACCTTCTTTCCAAGTAAATGGGGCTTCCGACCACTTATAAGGTGCATCATTCCAGCTATAACAAATAGAACTCATACCTTAAATATATTAAACAATTGGATATTTATAAATTGAAAGTCAATTGATGTTAATAATGATTGATTTACATATAACCAAATATTCGTAAAATTACAATATGTCAGATATTTCAGGTCAATTAATTAAAGACTCGTATAGTTATATACTCCAAGCGGATACTAGTACGGGGTATGTTTATCGTGTCAACGGTAATGTTCCTATTAATCCAATTTTTTCATCAGGATTAACGATATTCAGTGCTTTTACATTTGTTGATGGTAACCAATCTAATGGTTATGTATTAACAAGTGATGGTAGTGGTAATTCTAGATGGGCGGCAGTTTCAGGTGCTTCAGTATCATCAGTAACTGCTGGTTCGGGATTGAGTGGAAATTCTACAACGGGTGCAATAACATTAATTAATACTTCTCCTGATAAAACAGTTGTTATTACCGGAGGTACTAATATACAAATCATTAGTAATTATCCTAATTTTGGTATTAATTTTACAGGAACAACTTCGTCATCAGGTGCGTATCTTCCATTAAGTGGTGGTACTGTAACGGGAGCCACAATATTTCAATCAGGACTAACGGCAAATACAATAAGCGGTGGTACCATTTATGGTAACGGAGCAAATTTAACGAATGTTGTTAATTCAATCACCGCAAGTACGGGTCTTAGTGGTAATTCTACTACAGGTACTATTACAATAATCAATACTGCTCCTGACCAAACTGTCACAATAAGCGGAGGAACTGGAATATCAACAGGGGGTACTTATCCAAATTTTACAATAACAAACTCGGCACCTGATAAAACTGTTACAATAACAGGTGGAACTAATATACAAGTAACAGGAACATATCCTGATTTTGGTGTTAGTTTTACTGGTCAAACATCATTTCCTTATCTTCCATTAAGTGGAGGAACTGTAACAGGCGGTACAATATTCAATAGTGGTTTGACTGCTAATACTTTAACAATCACAGGGTTAACATCGTCAACTGATAGTAATGTTGTTACGGTTGATGGTTCAGGTATTTTACACACATATCCACTATCAGGATTAACGGGAAATACTGTTAGTGGTAATGACGGAGCGAGTTCGGGTAGATGGACTTTAGATAATACTACAGACCCACCAACCGCAAATTATTTTTACACAACTGCAACAGATTTTACGGGAATAACTTCTATAGATATAAGTTCAACCGCAAATACTAATACTGATTATTATAATTGGTTAAGCACTGCAGCTGCTCAAATAAATAATGGGTATAATGTTTACTTAGAAATTCAAGAAGTTGGTAATAATTCTAATTTAGGGGTATACTTATTAACCTCTGTTTTTGGTAACACTTCTTATTTTACTTTTGATATGTATAATGTTAGTGGTGGTGGAAGTTTAATAAATGGCGGTAATTACACAATATCTTATGTGTGGAATGGTATTAATGGTTCTCCAGGTACCCCTGGTGTATCAGGTACATCATTTGTTGATGGTATAGAAAACGCGCCATTTAATGATAAAGTGGGTGTTATGGATGCTGCGGTTAGGTCACTTAAAACATTAAAAAATCAAGGTGTTTTAGTTGCCGGTGATTTCACAACCTTTAATGGTAATAGTAGAAATGGTTTTGTAAAACTTAATCCTGATGGAAGTGAGGACGTTGCGTTCTATACTAATTTCAGTACGGTAATCAATACCATTACAACACTATTAGCAACTAATGAACAAGAAGATGGTAAAATATTAGTAGGTGGTGTATTTGGGGATAATATCTATAGATTTAATCCTGATGGTACTGAAGATACGACTTTCTCAACTAATATACCTCACTTTGGGGGAGTCGTATACTCAATCACAATACAACCTGATGGTAAAATACTTGTAGGGGGTGATTTTTCTAAGGGAATAATTAGACTTAATTCTGATGGTACGGAAGATACGACATTTACCTCAAATATTGGTGCAGGATTTAATGGTATCTGTTTAACAATATCACTTCAAACTGATGGTAAAATAATAGTTGGGGGTACGTTTAGTAATTTTAGAGGAAATAACTATAATAAATTAGCAAGACTTACTCCTGATGGTTTTGATGATAATACATTTAACGCAAATCTTGGTTCAGGATTTGATAATTCGGTTTATACTACATCAATACAAACTGATGGTAAAATTATTGTTGGTGGTTTATTTAATTCTTTTAATAGTGATAGTGGAATACAAAAAGTTGTTAGACTAAATACTGATGGTAGTGTAGATACTTTATTTACCGCAAACATATCCGCTTCGGGTGGTTTTAATGAAAGTATATTTACAAGTTTAATACAAAATGACGGAAAGATATTATTAGGTGGTATTTTTACATCATTTAATTCAAATACAAGAAATTATTTTGTTAGATTATACCAAAACGGTACTGATGATATAACATTTAATAATACAATAGGTAGTGGTCTTTCTGGTGTCGGTGTAATTACACTTGCAACACAAAATTTAGGAAGAATTATAGTGGGAGGTCAATTTAATACTTTTAATACTATCACAAGATATGATTTAGTTAATTTATTTAATCCAAGTAATATTATCGGTAATACGGGTATTGATGGTACAGACGGTTCAAACACAAGAAGATTTATGTGGGATGGTATTAAAAGTTTGGTAACATCTTCTGGGACATTTACAAATGAAGGGAGCGATAATTTAGAATTTACAAATAGTTATTTACATTTTAGTTACGATTATGATTACTATGGAAATCCGGTATCTACTTGGTTTGATATTGCACAAAGTTGGACCGATACTCACGGAGGTAGTAAAATAATTTTACAATTAACCAAAGTTGGTGATAACTCAATAATTGGGCAATATTTTGGTGTTTCATATATTACACCCAGTAGTGCCACAGACGTTGTTGTAAAATTAGATTTAGGTTCTTATCAAGCAACTAATTACACACTTCAAGTTGGTGAAATATATGCATTTTCATGGGTTTTACTTGGTGCAGATGCGAGTGTAAGTGTTACTTCTGTGACTGCGGGTAGTGGTTTGAGTGGTAATACAACAACAGGTGATATTACAATAGTTAATACTGAACCTGACAAAACTGTTGTTATTACGGGTGGAACAAATATACAGATTGTTAGTAATTATCCAAATTTTGGAATTAATTTTACGGGTACAACATCATCGGCATTTACGGGAGGTACTGTAAGTGGCGCAACAAATTTTACAAATGGTTTAACGGCAAATACAATTTCGGCAACAACATATTATAACTTACCATCTCAAAGTGGTACAGGTGTATCGGCATTTAGTTATAACCAATCTACAGGTTTATTAACAATAACAAAGAATGATACTAATACATTAACGGCAGGAACATTTAGTTATGTTACGGCAACAACATTATCCGCGGCGAACGTATTAAGTGTTGCTTCAAATGGTGCGAGTGCGACAACTACAACCATAAATGCGGTTACGGGTGGTACATATTCTAACGGAACGATAACATTAAGTGGTACGGGTAATTTCTCATCAACAATAACGGGATTTCCAAATTCATTTCCATATCTCCCATTAAGTGGTGGAACTGTAAGTGGTGCAACAAATTTTATAAGTGGGTTAACAGCAAATACAATATCGGCAACAACTTATTTTAATCTACCTACGGATATTAGAGTTACAGGGGGTACATATACAAATGGTACCGCAACGTTCACAAATAACACAGGTGGAACATTTAATGTGACAGGATTTGCGATAGGTGGAGGTGGAGGTCAAATATTTTATTTAAACTTATCACAATCACAAAACGGGAATAGATTTTTGAGTACGACCGCCAGTACCGCCTCTGAACAAACAAGTGGTGTTACGATTGGTAGTAGTGTTACGGGTTCAATCGCATCTTTTCAAACAACACCATTAAACATATCACTAATACCTGGTGGTATTTGGAGCTTTTATTTACATTCATATAAACAAGATAATAACTCATCTTTTAATATATTTGTTGAAGTATATAAAATAACAAGTGGGGGTAGTCAAACATTATTATTTGCCACAGACCCAGCACCCGTAACAACAAACTCACCTAACCCATCAATGCAACTTACTGATGGTTATTTTAGTGGAACTTCATTGAATATTAGTGATGGTGTGGTTGCGGTAGTTAAAGCAACTAATACTAGTAATCAGTCACATACTATAACATTAGTCACAGAAGGTTCTCAACATTATTCATATGTTGTTTCAACAATACCAACTCAACAAGGGTTAACTTGCGAAACTTTAAGTGGGTGTAGTATAATTCAAACAATTAATACAGATATTTCAAATAAGTTTGATAAAAGTGGTGGAACTGTAAGTGGTGCAACAAATTTTATAAGTGGGTTAACAGCAAATACAATATCGGCAACAACTTATAGTAATCTACCATCACAAAGTGGTACGGGGGTATCTGCATTTAGTTATAATCAATCTACGGGAATTTTAACAATAACAAAAAACGATACAAACACATTAACTGCTGGAACATTCAGTTATGTTACGGCAACAACACTATCTGCGGCAAACGTATTGAGCGTCGCTTCAAATGGTACAAGTGCGACTACAACAACAATTAATGCAGTTACAGGTGGTACATATTCAAACGGAACAATAACATTGAGCGGTACTGGTTCAGTTAACGGAAATACAATAACAGGATTTCCAACATCATTAACGGGTGCATACCTACCATTAAGTGGTGGAACTGTAACGGGTGATACAATATTCCAAAGTGGTGTTACCGCAAATACTGTATTTGCTGGTTCAGGGTCAATTAGTTCATCTGCTGTGATGGAATCGTCATCAACAACAAAAGGATTTTTACCGCCAAGAATGACGGAGGCGCAAAGAATTGCAATAACAAGTCCTGCAACAGGTCTAATGGTTTATCAAACAGATGGTGATGAAGGATTATATATAAATAAATCATTTGGCTGGATTCAAATAATATAAAATGAGTATAACAATCAAGTCAAATATTAAAATTAATTCTAAAACTAGTATTGGCGTGCTGACGTTTATACCATCCCCAACTCCAACTCCAACACAAACAATTACTCCAACACCAACACAAACAATTACTCCAACACAAACAATTACTCCAACACCAACTAGAACTTTAACTCCAACACCAACTAGAACTTTAACTCCAACACCAACTAAAACACCGTCAAATACTTTTTACTTTAATTTCTCTCAACTATGGAACGAACTAAGTGCAACAGTATCTAGTATAGGTGGTTTTACAAGTACACCTCCATTCACACCAACATCAGGTAGTTTTAGTTTTTCATCAGTTGGTTCTCCTATTGGGTCAATAACTTTTACTTTCTTTATGTCTTCACCTGTTAGTTCAACAATTGGTGCGGATTTAATAATAAACGGGGTTACTGTTCAAACTATAGTACAAAATATATCTGGTGGTGCGTCATTTGTATATTCACCTGTTACAATATCGGGAAATGATGGTGTTACAATACAAACTTATGTACCTGATTAAAATATTTATAAAAAATGGCAACAACAAACGGAATAAATTATAATCAAACAAGAGGTCTTCTTCTTTCCACAAATGGGAAGAATAGAATTATAGTATCAACAGGTGGAACAACAACATTCACAGGTGATACTAATGGTAGTACAGTTTTATCTGTATCAGGTACAAATGGTAATTTATTATCAGTTGTTGATACTAATACGGGGACATTATTAGAAGTTTTAGATAGTTCAAATAATTTTATATTCCAGGTTGGAACCGTAGATAAAATAAAAATATCAGGTCTTACTCAATCAACTGACCCAAATGTATTAACAATTGATTCATCGGGTATCGTTCATACGTATCCAATATCAAGTATTGGTTTTACTGGAGGAACTGTTGTTGGTCCCACAAACTTTACTAATGGTGTAACTGCAAATACATTAACCGTATCTGCTGCAACAAACCCTGTTAAATTTGTAGGTTTACAATCAGCATCAGACACATCTTTATTAACTGTAGATGGAACGGGTGTAATTCATACATTACCAACATCATCAGTTGGTTTGTCTTGGAATAACTCAACCGCAACTCAATCCGCTACAGCAAATAATGGATATGTTGGAACGGCAACAACTCTAACAACAATAACTTTACCAACGGGAGCTACTTTTGGTTCTGTGATAGAAGTCGTTGGTACAGGTACAGGACTTTGGAGAATATCACAAAACGCAAATCAATTTATAAAATTCGGTATTACAGGTACAACAACAGGTACGGGAGGATATTTATCCGCAACATCACAATATGATTGTGTTAAACTATTATGTACGAGTGCCAATACGGCGTTTGTCGTTACATCAGCAATAGGAAATATATTTTATAATTAATTTATGTCAGGAATTATTAATAGTATAAACGAAGTTACGGACGTTCAGATTTATACAGGTGGAACAAACACTTGGACAAAACCAACTGGATGTAAATTTGTATATGTAGTTTGCGTTGGGGGTGGGGGTGGTGCTGGAGCAGGAAAAAGTAATAATAACGTAGCAACAAAATCAGGTGGTGGAGGTGGTGGTGGAGGTTCATACGTTTCAAAAATGTATAGTGCTTCGGATTTATCAACAACAGAAACAGTTGTGGTGGCTTCGGGAGGTACAGGAGGTATTCCTGATGGGGGTAACGGCTCTGTTGGCGGAAATTCAACATTTAGTTCAGGTTCAACATTATTAACTGCTTATGGAGGTGGACCAGGTCCTGGTGGTAGTTCAGGAGGTTCTCCTTTAGGTGGTGGAAGTGGTGCAGGAACTGGAAGCGTTGGTTTAATAGGTACCGCAGGTACAGTTTCAGGTGGTTTACCTGGAGCAAGTACCACAAATGCGATTGGTGGACAAGGAGCAAATACCGTAGGTACAACAGGTGGTGCGGGTAGTGCGGAATATGGAGGTGGAAGTGGTGGAGGAAGAGCCTCAACAACAGGTGGAGGAGGTTCATTATATGGAGGAGCTGGAGGTGGAAGTGGTGGAGGTTCGGTTGGAACAACAAATTCATATCCCCCATCTAATGGAGGACTTGCGGGTACTTATGTTACTGGAACAGGAGGTGCGGCTGGAACATCAAGTACTTCACCTACATCAGGTACTTCGGGTGCGAATGGTAATTTAATTGTTTGTGGTTCAGGAGGTGGAGGTGGTGGGTCAAATCTAACAAGTGGTGGAGGTTCAGGAGCCGCGGGCGGTGCGGGTGGATATCCCGGTGGTGGAGGTGGTGGAGGTGGAAGTGCGATTAATAGTAATGGTGGTACTGGAGGAACGGGAGGTAGAGGTGAAGTTAGAGTTTATTCTTGGTAAAAAAAATATTATATGGCAATTATTAATGCGATAAATGAAGTTACAGATGTTCAAGTATATACAAGTATAGGTAATAACACTTGGACGAAACCTACGGGCGCAAAGTTTGTATATGTGGTATGTATAGGTGCTGGTGGTGGTGGAGGAGGTGGAGGTACAAACGCAAGTAACCAAACGCATATGGGGGGTACAGGTGGCGGAGGAGGTTCAATAATATCAAAAATAATGACGGTATCTGATTTACCGGCAACAGTTCCTGTTTTTGTCGGTTCCGGTGGAACAAGTGGTGCGGGAGGAATAAGTTCAGGGGGTAATGGTTCAAACGGAGGTATTGGGGGAAACTCCACTTTCGGTACGGGTACGACAACATATTTGACTGCTTATGGTGGAGGGGGTGGTGGAGGTGGAACTTCGGGAGCAACCGCAGGTTCGGGTGGTAGTGGTGGAGGAACAGGAAGTGTAGGTGCAGTTGGCACCGCAATTGCAAATGCAGGAGGAACACCTGGAACAACAACAACCACAGCAATTGCAGGACAAGGTAGCGGAGGTTCAATAACAACAAATGGAGGTGCGGCGGAATATGGAGGTGCAGCAGGAGGAGGACACACGGCAGTACCTGCTAATTTTTCAGGAGGTAGTTCATTATATGGCTGCGGTGGAGGAGGACAAGGTGGTGGTACTACGGCAAGTGCAAATGTTGCGGGAACATCTGGAGGTACTTCGGGTACTTATACCGCCGGAGGTGGTGGAGCACCAGGTACTGATAGTACATCACCAACATCAGGAAGTACGGGTTCAAACGGTACTTCAGGTATTTGTGGTTCAGGAGGAGGTGGTGGTGGAGGTGCTAATGGAGGTACCAAAGCAGGTGCTGATGGTGGAAATGGAGGAGCTCCCGGCGGTGGAGCTGGTGGTGGCGGTATTGGAAATACAGTTGGTGCCGGAGGGAATGGAGGTGTTGGCGGTAGAGGAGAAGTAAGAGTATATACATGGTAAAATAATTAATTTATGGCAGTTAACAATATTATAAACGAAGCAAGTGACGTTCAGATTTTTACAGGAACAGGTACAAATACTTGGGTAAAACCCACAGGTTGTAAATTTGTATATGTAGTATGTGTCGGTGCTGGTGGAGGAGGTGGTGGAGGGGCGGCAGCGTCATCACCAAACTATAGATATGGTGGAACAGGAGGTGGTGGAGGTGCTTACGCTCAAAGAATGTATTCTGCGGCTTATTTAGGAGCAACCGAACCTGTATTTGTTGCATCTGGAGGAACCTCAGGACTTGGAGTAACGGACGCGAGTGGTACCGATGGTGGAACGGGTGGTAACTCAACATTTAGTAGTGGTAATACTTTACTTACCGCTTATGGTGGTGGTGGAGGTATGGCTGGATATTCAGCAACAACTGGTGGTGGTGTTCAGTATGGTGGTGGTGGTGGAGGAACCGCAAGTGCTGGTTCAGTTGGGTCACTTACTTCAGGTACAGGTGGTAATCCTGCACCGGCTAACTTGGCATTAGGTGGTGGTGGAGCATCCTCAAGTGCTGCGGCAACTAGTAATTATGGATATGGTGAGTATGGTGGTGGAGCGGGTTCAGGACATGCCGCAGGTCAAACTTGGAATACAGGAGGAGTTGGTTATTCTTTATTTGGTGGAGGTGGCGGTGGTGCTGGTACTGGCATAAACGACCTCGGCGCTGGTCGTGGTGTAAGTGCTGGCGGGGCCTCAGGTTCATATACAGGAACTAATGGAGGTGCTGTAGGTGGAAGTTCGGGAACTCCTACCGCAGGTTCTTCTGGAGGTACAGGAAATTCAATAACAAGTGGCGGTGGAGGAGGAGGAGGAGGTGCAAATACTGTAAGTGGTAATGGTGCTAATGGAGGAAACGGAGGACCACCAGGTGGTGCTGGAGGAGGTGCTGGAGCAGGTACAGGAGCTGGTTTCAAAGGTGGAAACGGTGGAACAGGAGGTAGAGGAGAAGTAAGGGTTTATTCTTGGTAATCATATATTTATAAAAAAAACATATTATGACAAATACATACAATTGGAACATAAAATTAATGGATACCATACCATTATTTGATGGTTACGAGAACTTCGTGACAAGAGTTTATTGGGATTATATTGGTGTTGATGATAATGGAATTACATCAAAAGTTGAAGGATATAACGAATGGAATGTTGTTAATCAACCTAATTATGTTTTGTATAGTAGTATAACACAAGAAATAGTGGTTGGATGGTTGGCAGAGTATAATGACACAAATAATTTACAGTCAATTATTAGTAAAAAAATAGAGGATATAATTAATCCCCCTATTATAAATCTTCCTCTACCATGGATACCAGAACCTACAACTACAACAACAACTGAACCTATTTCAACAACGACCACAACAATACCCTAAATTTAATAATTAGAATATGTCATTATCAGTTTCAATTTGTATTACGGCTGGAACGTCATCACTGAATATTGTTAATATATATTCTAATGTTGATTCATATACTACACCGGTACAACAAAATGTGCCTATATCTTCGCTTATTGCGCCTAATTGTCCTTATGTATTAACAGTTCCTGATAATACCACAACAATAAAATTATTTGATGAGACCACACGATGTTGTGGATATATATTAATTGATGTTAATGTTCCTCCTTGTGGTATTTTATTTGTTAATGGAAATGATGGAAAGGTTTATTATTATAATGTTGATACAAATGCTAACATACAACTTACAATACCATTACTAACTGGTTTCCCTCAAGATATTGCTCATACGCCTAATAAACTTTGGTTACCATCAGGAAGTACTGCTTTTGCTGAGTGGAACATATCTTTATCTCCATTTACTGCAACGTATAATCGTATTATACCATATCCTGTTGGATATAGTGAATCACCAGGATTGGCAGTAATAAATGATACAACACTTTTAGCTGTAAATAAGGCAACAACACCTCATAGTGTGGTTGAAATTGACGTGTCGGGGCCAACTGCTATCATGACAACTAAATTCTTTTTAAGTCCAAATAGAAAAGTTACCGGTGATTTCTTTAAGACAACAAATAATAAATTTATAGTTACGTTATATAATATAACTGGACTTGCCCAAGCTTATGTTGCGCAGTATGATTATTTGTTTGGTACTTTAGATGTTGAAATACAGATATCGGTTATTAGTGCTTTTGGTATATTTGAGAATAATGGTAACATTTATTTAGGTCAAGCGAATCAGTCAGGAATTTATGGTAACATCTATACTATAGATATAAATCCACCATATACAACATTATTAACTAATACTAGTGGAATATATATTGCGGGTGCATCACAAATACCGGATTGTTTAACAACGTACTTTAATTTTGTCCCTACTCCAACACCAACAAATACGCCGACCCAAACTGTCACACCAACAATAACACCAACACCAGGATTATCACCGACACCAACACCAACCAAAACTATGACACCAACTGTAACACCTACAATAACGATAAGCCCAACCGTTACTTCAACCGCAACACCAACCGTAACACCAACAATTACTCCTACAACAACCATTACACCTACAAGAACTGTAACACCTACCATTACGCCTACAAGAACTGTAACACCTACCATTACGCCTACAAGAACTGTAACACCTACCATTACACCTACGAGAACCGTAACACCAACGGTTACTCCAACGATTACTCCAACTGTAACACCTACTGAAACAATTCCAACATACACATTTAAATTTGCTGATGTATGTTGTTCTAATGATATTATTGAGGTATCAGGTGTTCCTGTTACTTTAGGAAATGGGTATTATTATATATTAACATCGGGAGGCGCGTTCTGTGTTGAGTTAGCAGATAGAATTGCACCTACATTATTTTACACATATATAAGCCATACTGCTGAGATAGATTGTCCAACTTGTCAAGAAAATCATCCTAACGTTTTATGTCCTAGTTTGTCACCAACACCTACGCCAACAGTGACTCAAACACCAACCGTTACACCTACATTAACTCCGACACCATCACCTATATCATCAACTATTACAGTGATAAATAATTCAACAAGTTCTACGATAGATTATATTAATTTCAATTCTATTCAAATTCCTATGAGTCCTTATCCATTATTTGGTGGTAATAGTGCAACCATACCATATCCTAGTGGAATTGATTATGCAATTGAAATTGCTTTAAGTGACGTTCCGGTTTATGGTTCGGTGGTTACCATAGATAATACTGATATAATTAGTATAACAAATTATCCATTTAATACTATATCAATTACTATTGATGCAATAACCTTATTTGTTTCAGGAACCATAACAATTACAATAAGTGATACACCTTGTTGCTTTAATGGAGGATTATTTACAAACCCTTAAAATAAATTATTATGCCAAATACACCATTATTAATATCAAATTGTATATCAATTAATAAAGTTGAATATCAACCATCAACAGGTAATATAATTTTGGCGGGATGTCCAAAAAGATATAGAGGATTGACAATAAACAACATAACTAGATTAACTTGTTCGGGAACAACGGATTCTAGTTTTTTAGGTGGAAGTAGATTTGGTACTTCAATAAGTGTATCAGTTGATAGTATGAAAATATCGTCAAGTTCTCAAATTTTACTTGGAGGTGAATTTACGACCTACAATGGAACATCAAGAAATAGAATTTTAAGATTAACCGCAAATGGTATTTTAGATGGAATTTTTAATCCCGGCACAGGATTTCCAACGGGAATTAATGGTGTAACTAAAATTAATTCAATAGATATTAATCCTGTAGATAACACTATTATAGTTGCGGGATACTTTGAGTCATTCAATGGGTTTAATCTAAAATCCATAGTTAAATTGAGTAGTGTAGGTACCCGAGTTGCTTTATTTTCACCAGGAACAAATCCTGGTTTTTCAGGGCCAATAGGTAATCATGGAATAAATTCTGCGGTTTTTCAATCAGATGGAAAAGTAGTTGTAGGAGGAAATAATTTAACAAGTTATTTTAATGGTTTTGCAATAACCACAGCAATATCTAATTTTGCTAGAATAACAACAACAGGTCAATATGATGCAACATTTAATATTGGTATCGGATTTATGGGTGAAGTTAGAGTTATAAAAATACAACCTGACGGAAAAATTTTAGTTGGGGGCGATTTTACAAGTTATAATTCAGTACCTGCAAATAGAATAATAAGATTAAATTCAGATGGAACCATTGATACTTCATTTGATTATATTTTAGGTTTCAATGGGCCTGTAAATGACATATTATTAGAATCTGACGGTAGTATGATTGTAATTGGTAATTTTACAACTTATAATGGAGTTAATGCACCTAGAATTATTAAATTAAATTCTGATGGTGGTACTAGTAGCTCTTTTAATTCAAATGTTGGTAATGGTTTTAATAATTATTCAGATATTGTAGGTGCATTATTACCTGGAAATGAATTATTTTTGGGTCAGTCAGATATTCGTGATTATAATTATAAACCAATAATAAGTTTTACAAAAATAAAAAATTCTGGTATAATATCTTGTAACCCACTACCATCAAGATGTTGTAGTGCTGATGGTGGCATAACATCAGGTTTTTTTCCATGTAACGCATGTGCGGATATAGGTCTAACTGAAGCACCAACAGGTTGTCAATAAAAAAATATACTAATAGTAATTTTCGTTATATTTATTAGTAAAATAATTTATGTTTCAATATTGGTTAACTTGTTGTTTTGGTAACATTGTTGTTTTGGTTAATTCTTCAACCGGTTTTTTTGATAACATCACTGTAGTAACCTCCTTAAATGGTGTAAATAATTGTTGGACACTCTCAACTACACCATTAACAGTAACACCTAATTATTGTTATGTTCCTGATACAATTGAGGAATACCAAGGAAACTGTATTGCTTGTTCATCCTTTCATATGAACTCTGGCACAACTTGTCCAACAGGTGTTTGTCCATCAAACACCCCAACCCAAACACCAACTGTAACTCCAACACCAACTGTAACTCCAACTATAACTAAAACTGTTACACCAACAATTACACCAACAAATACTATAACACCGACTAAAACAGTAACACCCACCATAACACCAACTCCAACCATCACTCCGACTAAAACAGTCACACCAACTCCAACCATCACTCCGACTAAAACAGTCACACCAACAATAACTCCTACAGCTACAATAACACCAACTCCAACAAGAACAGTAACACCTACCATAACGCCAACTAATACTGTTACACCAACAGTAACTCCAACACCTGGTGCATCACCATCAAATACGCCTACAATAACTCCTACGAATACAGTAACACCATCAATAACACCAACAAATACTGTAACTCCAACAAGAACAGTAACACCTACCATAACACCAACAAATACTGTAACTCCAACTATAACAAAAACACCTACTAATACTGTAACTCCAACTATTACTCCAACTAAAACGGTTACGCCATCAATAACACCAACAAATACTATAACACCAACTGTGAGTGCAACGCCAGGAGCATCACCTAGTAGTACACCAACTATAACACCGACAAAAACGGTTACGCCATCTATCACACCAACAATTACAAAAACGCCAACAGTAACACCGACTATAACACCGACAAATACTCCGACCAAAACAGTAACTCCTACTAATACTAATACACCAACGGCAACAATTACAGTCACTCCAACTATAACACCTACTAATACTCCGACAATCACGGTAACCAACACATCGTCTATGACGCCACCACCAACAAGAACAGTTACTCGTACAAATACTCCAACACCATCTATAACTCCAACAATTACTCCTACTGCAACCATAACGCCAACTAATACTGTCACTCCAACTAAAACTACAACTCCAACAATAACTCCAACACCATCTATAACTGCAACTATTACTCCAACAAATACTGTGACACCAACAAATACTCCAACAAATACTGTAACACCTACAAATACTATTACTCCTACTAAAACTGTTACACCAACAATAACTGCGACAATAACACCAACTAAAACGGTGACACCGACTAAAACTGTTACACCTACAATAACTGCGACAGTGACCCCAACTAAAACGGTAACACCGACAGTTGGATTATCATCAACCCCTACAACAACACCAACAGTAACACCAGGGTTATCTACAACACCTACAGTAACACCAACAAATACTCCGACTAGAACTGTAACTCCTACGGTGACTAGAACAGTAACTCCGACCGTAACTGCAACAATAACGCCTACTAAAACTGTTACACCAACAATAACACCAACTAGAACTGTAACTCCAACTGTAACTAGAACTGTAACGCCTACTGTAACTAAGACCGCGACACCTACTGTGACTAAAACACCAACATCAACACTAACTCCAACCAAAACTCCAACTCCAACTGTAACTCCAACGGTTACTCAAACACTACCTATCGTACAACCCGATTGTGTAATAGAATTTGAGTTGGTGTCAAAAAAAGACCCTGATGCTTGTGATACAACATATGTTGTTTATTATTTAAACTCATTGGCTAGCGGGTATATTACAATACCTCCATCATCCACTCAGTACAGTGCGGTAACAATTTCATCACTTACAGCAGTATCTGAAACAGCTATTGCTCACACTAATAATAATGGAACGGTGTTTGTAGGATGGTCAACAAATCCATCTTTGTTTTCAATATTTAATACTAACCCAACATTTACACACGTTGTGAATGATTGTTTTATAACATATTATGCTATTTTTACAAGTACGGTTGATACACTTCCTTTTTGTTATTGGACGGGAAATACGTACGATATATTTACAGTATGTAATACTTGTGAAAACCCTATTACTCTATATTATAGTTCAACCGAATGGGGTGCTAATGGAATATTAAATGTTCATTGGTATCAAGATTCAGCATTAACCATACCAGCAATTCAAGGTACTTATATTGTTAATATACCTGGAATGAGTAATACGATATATCATTTAGGAGCGGGACAAGGGTCAATTGGGGGACAATTAACAATTACAGGTGATTGTGCTACTAATATATTCTGTCAATAAAATAAAAAAAATAGAAAAAAATGCCATATAATAATACCAAAACAGTTTGTTTTTTACCTTCAGATTTTACAGATGGAAGACCTACTTATGCGGCGGCTGGGAGTACCTATGGTGGTAATATATTATTTGCAAATGAAAAATTAACTTTAAATTTAGATAATTCATCTTACGGATATACGGCGTTCAAGATTACTTTTACAGGTAACGTACAATATGTAAGTGTTGCGTTCCTTCACCCAAATGGACAAGCAGTATCAGTATCCAATGACGGAGGAGCACTATTTCTTGTGAGTTCTATTGCGTCAGGAATAATAAATTGTATTACATATGAAAACGGCACTTATAGACCTAATGAATTTTTAGTTGTTGTTAATGGTTTTGGTATTTTAACAAATTTATTAAATATTGAAATATCGGTTGGTGCCGAAAGAGAAAATTCATCTTGTGTTACAATTGATTATAATTGTACAAGGCCAATATATAGTGCCGAAACTGGATTACATACATATTCGGCCTATGATGCGATAGGTGGTATTGCAAAATTAAAAACAATATTATATTCATTAACACCTACAGAATCATGGTCAGCTCCGCTAGGAGATGACTGCGAAGGAACTAGGGTTTTTAGTGCACCGCTTCTCCAAAGTCCTGCATTACCATATTATTATGGGTTAGGTGATATAGTATTTAAAGTTGGACGTGAACTGGATAGGGCCTATGGAACTAAAATTTGGTATGAGGTCAGAAAAAAGAAATTCAAACCAGCAAAGACTACACAACATATTGATGGGCCTCAATGGTGGGGGCCGTATGACCCAAATAATCAACCATATTCTCCTTCTTGTGTTATTCCAAAAACATCATGTGTTGGACGGATTAAAAAATTATATGACGCAAGAATTTTAACAAAACCGTTACAATATAGATATTATATGGGGTATGACCCTGTTGTTAAAAGAAAATCAAATGATAGTGTTTTTGTATTTTGGAGTTGGCAAAGTAGAACCAATTATCCTATATTAGGTTCTACTCATGCGTTAGGTCATATTGGACAAGGTGGATTAGCGGGAATGGATACGATACCAGGATATCCTGGAGGGTTACCTATGTTAAGTGGAGACCAATTTGGTTTAGCCGGAGTTGGTGCGGGATTGGCGATAATTTCTCTTGTTGCGGGTCTATTATATGTTGCAGCAAATACTATTTTAATTATTACGTTATGTTATGGTGTGATTGGAATTGCAGCCACAGTTGCGTTCCCTCCTTTAGCCATTCTTGGTATTATAATTGGACTTGCGGCTCTTATAATTAGTTTTTTTATACCAAAAAAAGAAGAATTCCGTGAGGAGTGTGTTAATTTTTTACATCATTTTACAGATACACCGTATTTAAGTGCCAATACTGGTACTCATTTATATAGAAATGTTGCTAATTCAGTTACAAATACAGGATGGCATTCAGATGGAGTTTATTTTTATTATCAGTATAACGGAGTTATAACGAGTAAAGAACAAGTCGCAACATGGGAATATAACTCACAAAACAATTCGTTTAGTTGGCAATATTCAATTATTCCCGATAGCCCTACGTTGGTTACGGACTATGTTAAATTAATAGTATTACCATATGTTTCAGGAAAACCATTACCATATTGTAATGGAAGAATATACTATAATGAATTATTAACAGGAACTGTAATACCTCCAGGAAAGTGTTGTACTTGGGAGGTTTGTGATAACGTTACTCTTTCAATGCCTGCGGGTACAGTATATAGCTGTATTAGTATTGATGATGCAAATGCTCAGGCTCAAGAAATATTAAATAGCTCTATTATTTATGCACAAAATCATTATACACCAATATCAAATATTCCCGAAAATCAATTAGGGGTTTTGGATGGTTATTTCACTCATGAATTAAAAATAGAATCAAATCCTACAGAAATCTCGGTATTTTTTGATGGTAGAATTGCTTCATTTCCTCAGGTTGGAATGAAACTTTATTTTGATGACTGTGGGTGTACTCCTGTTTTACCAGGATATTATGCGGTATCGTCAACAACATATTATAGGATTTTTGTTCAAGTTGGAATAAATGGTACTGTTAGGGACGTATTTTATATGCAATCATCAAATAGTACGACAACAACTACTGGACAACCTATTTTAACCAATAATTTAGATTACTCTAGTAATTGGTATTTGTACTCAATAAGTAATACTACCGTAAATTATTATTCCAATTATTTAATAACAGAGCCAACGCTCAGAAATTTCATACCAAGTGACTTATTAAATAATTTTACCGTCAATTATCCAAATCCACCTGGAAATCCTTACACATATCAATTACGTAAAGGTTTTATAAAAACACCAAACACTCATAATATTTTTCAATTATACAATGATTTTACAACCACATTATATAGTGAGGCGGCATCAGGATGGTATAGACCATTAATAGATTGGATGACTGAAGATAGTTTTTATTATGGTAATAGTGGTAGAAATATGGTAGTTAGTTTTTTTGAAACTTGTGATTATGATAGGTCTTTAACATGGAGACAAGGGTATTTCTATTTTAATGATTCTAATGGGGTATTTATAAATGATGCTGATTTATTAGTTGGATTACAAATATTTGACACTTCGGGTACCTTATTACAAACCTACAACAATATTAGTATTACAAGAAATAGAGGTGCTTTTAGGTTTATTTTAACAGGTATTCCACTCAATGCTGAGATAGGTTCAGTTAATATCACCTCCATTTCGGTACAGTCCCCAACTCAAAGTACGTATTCAGTTGGTCTTTGTAGGGCTTGTTTAACTAAAATTTGTAATAAAAAATGGACAACTGAAAATTTAGACGTAGTTAAATATAGAAATGGTGAGCCAATACCTGAAGTAACTGACCAAACAGTGTGGACAGGACTAACAACTGGTGCTTATTGTTATTACAATAATGACTTTCCGACTTATGGTGTTAGATATGGAATATTATATAATCACTATGCGGTGACTGACCCAAGAGGATTGGCACCAACAGGATATCATGTTCCAACTATTGCGGAATATACTAGTTTGAGTAATTGTCTTGGTGGTGATGGAATATCAGGAGGAAAATTAAAAGAGAATGATTTAATTTATTATTTTGTGTCTACTTGGCAACCACCTAATTTGGGTGCGATAGATTCAGTTAGGTTTAGGGCGTTAGGTTCAGGGTATAGAACTGGTGGCGCTATAGGATTTAATAGTGTAAATCAATCAACAATGTTTTGGGTATCTGATGGATATATTGGGAATAATGGTGTTGTTAGGTCTTTACAATTTAACTCAACTTCATTTCCTCAAGGAGGAACTAACAGATTTCTTGGATTTCCAGTTCGTTTGATAAAAGATTAAGTTAAATAAATAAAAAATGTCAAAATATTACAAGATAAGAATAACGCAAGGATATTCAAGTTGTGCAACAGGTTTTAATATTTATTGGAGTACAACACCGATACTAAATCCAAATAATTTGGCTCAGGTTTATCATGCACAAAGTCAACCATTAACACCAGCGAGTAATATACCTTATAATCAATTAATAACACAACCACCTGGTAGTGAGTTTACAATATCTGTAGATAATAGCGCTACACAAATATTTCTTTATGACACTTGTAATCAATGTCAAACATTAATTTTACCAACACCACCTTAATCAATATAAGAGTATTTACCCCCATTTGGTACGACATCATAAATCTTATTCCAAGATTTAGAGTCATAGGATTTTTGTATTTGGTAGTGATGAGTATTTTCCTCGTTAAGTGATTCCCATCTGATGTTAACAGAATTTGATTTTGTTAAGGTTAATGTAAAAGTGGTAATGTCTATAGGTAAAGTGTGGTCATCATCGTCATCATCTTCTCCATGCCCTTCATCATTAGTTGCGGAGTTTGTTGTAAGTATGTCAATGTGTTTAATAGGGGTCTTGGTGATATTACCACCGTTATCAATATCTTCAATTAGGTAATAAATTGTTTTAGATTGTTGTTGAGTTTCAATTAAAGTTTCTTTTTTACTACAAGCAGATAGTAAAAGAACGGCAAGGATTAAATGTTTCATAAGTTTTTATTTAGAATATAAATATAGGGAAAAAATGTGGAAAAATAAAATTATTTATTAATTTTTTTCACCCATTGTACGACCAATAGCGTATTGGTTTAAATCAAGTCCTGTTAATTGGTTTAATTCTTGAATGTATTTTTCATGAAGTGATTCCCCTTTATTATAATCATTCATAAATTCTGTTGGTACATTATAAAAAGATAGGGATAGTTTTGGATTCTCACCACTTCCACGAAAACCTATTTCTATTTCAGGATATGATGATTTTTTAATGGCATTCTCAATTCTATTTTCTATATTGTCAATATAGTCGTGATTTTTATAATTAAACCAAGAGTGTAAATCAATATTCATGAATTTCTTAAAATCGTTAATGATTGGAGTAAATACACTTGAACCAAAATCTAAAAAAAGTCCTTTTGGTTTTTCCCTGTGAGCGTTAGTAACAAAATTAAAATATGATTGGTCAAACTTACCGCTGTTCTTATCCATCTTCATACAATCAACTGTAAGGACTAAATAAGAACGTTTATCGTCAGTTAATTCTACTCTTAAGTCCAAGTCATCCCTACCAAATTTTTGTTTTGCAAAATCAACAATTGCCTTTTTAAATTCTTTTGTCATTATTATGCCTTTGTATGTATAAAATTAAATTTAATTGCGTGTTTTTCTGGCGTTGTCTCTAAATCATAAGCCGAATTTTCGTAATTTGGAAATTTGCCAACATAGTCCTTAAAGTTAAGAAGTATGTAATTCCTAATCATAGTCTCAACTTTTTCTTTGGTAACCCCTTCTACTTCACCTCTTAAATATCCCCCATTAGATGGTACCATTTTATTAGTAAGTTGTCCATTTGTTGGTTTACGTTCTCTAAGTCCAGCATCGTCAATTGTTACATCAATAACTGCTTTATCACCATCTTCTCTAATATCCGTAACTTTAAATCTGGCCTTCATTGGAATGTGACCATTACCCCACCCCCATTCAATTGCAAATTTAGGTTTTTTATTAATAAAATCTTCTTTTTTCTTAACAATATTTTTAACCTTACCCTTCATTATATCATCATAAGTTGCGGTTCCATACATTAACGCATCCATTTCAGGTTTAGTAACCCAAGTAAAATCACGTTCAATATTATCATCATAACCTATTGGGTCGGCATTGCTCATTTGTCTTGATGTTGAGGATGAATAGGTGTTAGATGTTCTATACCACTTACCTTCTTTAAATAAATAAACTGGATACCATCTATAAGATATTACAACATAGTAATCAACACCATTTTTATCCGTACCCCACTTTCCTTCCAAATTACTACCCTTAAATGGTGCCTTGGATTTAACATATACTTTGGAACCAGTATTAACTATTGTTCTTTGTGGTAAATCTTTTGGACCTATATAATCTTCAGGAGACATTTTTTCATATTCACCTTCTTTTCTGTAGTTTGCTTTCCACAGGTTATAATAATAAGGTGCCATGTCAGGGTCTAACCCCATATACTTACACAAATCTTGTATATAATCTACAATATTTTTTTTAACTTTTAATTCTTTTTGTTTGGAATTTAACGTGTTAAATAAAATAACTTCTCTTGCATCTAATTCCTCTTTAAGAATTTCTTTAATTAAACTTCTCATACAATATAAATATCAGGTAAAATAAAAACCCCCAAGTATAAACTTAGGGGAATGATATTAATTTTTATATACTTATTCTAAATTTCGTAATTTATATAAAGTACTGTATATCAATTCACAAACGGTATCAATTTGATTTTGTAACCAAGATTCTTTGATTGATTTTCTTTTTTTCTCAACCATGCTGGCCAAATCTTCAAAATATTTAATACTTTCTTCTTTACCTTTATATTGTTCAACACCATCACATTTATATCCTGTAATGATACCATGTTTACCTTGATATGTTTCAACTAATTTATCCAATAAATCTGGAATTCCATCATAGTATTCACCAAAAGCCATGTGTTGAGCAAGGCTACCTTTCTTTTTTGTTTGCCAATGAAAAATATGAACTTGAATAGATGATGTGTTCAAAATAGAAATCATCTCAACAAAATCTTTATTCTCTTTCTTAGCTTGTTCTTCTATGATTTGAGAATTTTCTCTTACATTTAGATTTAATAAATCTTTTTTTGTGTATTCTTCCATATATATTTTATTATAAATATCTTATAGTTTGACTTTCTTAATATAACTCTCTAAAACAGATAATATATTCTCTTTACCTATTGGGTTCATAGAATGCACCACATACATTGGTAATGGTAAATTCTTTTCAGAACAATATTCACATAACCACTTAGCACACTCGTAACCCGTTTTTTCTTTGAACGTTGGATATTTTTCATTGTAAGCGTTAGATAAACTATACATTTCAGAATCATAATGTTCATCGGCCAAGTCATGGTCAAAAGAAATTAATTCAGGTAGGCCAAAATGTTCAATATAACCCACAAAATCTTCATAACTTCTTACAACGTCCCAATTGGTGTCTTCATATATATGACTTACATCTGCCTTCATATATTTTAAGCAATCAAACGGTACTCTGATGTCATCCAAAAATAATCTCATATTGTGTGTTTTTTTGTAAAGATACTAAAATTATTTCATTAATGTATAAGTACAATTAACTTTAATTTTTGCAATATCCGAAATCGCATCAACAACAACACCTGGAACTTCTATGTTATAATCTTTTAATGCAACCTTAAATTCAGAATTTGATGTTATAACACCACTATTAATAGTGAATGTTCCTGTTGTTTCTATATTTCTTTTAACGTTATGTATGTCTAATATACCCTTAACTGTAACAGGATAAACACCATCTTTATCAAAGTTAACTTCTTTTATATTTGTTATAAAACCCTTAAATGTTGATTTTGGATATTTTTCACTATCCATATAGTTCTCATTAAAATGGTCTTCCATTAATGATTGCTTAAAATGATATTCTTTAATATTTGATGAGAACTCAAATTGACCTGTGTTGACATCAAATATACTAATAACACCTTTGTTAATGCCAATAACTTCAACAACACTTGAACTAGCGTCAAAAGTTATATTTCCTGTTTTAGTGTAGTATCTTTGAGCGAATATAGAATTAAATACTAATATTCCAAAGATAAATAAAATTGATTTTTTCATTTTTTTTTTAATTTTTAGGTTTATATGCGGTAAATACTCTAGATAAATTAAATCCAAATCTAATTTCACCTTTCATAAAATCGTTAGTTGTGTTTGTTATAAATGCCTTTTCATTCATACCTGTTGAATTAGAGAAATGAAGTTGAAATACGTGACCTCCAGTCTCAATATCAAATCCTACAGATAGTGGATTTTTGTATTTTGTCATATCTAATCCATTAACTATGTAATGATAATCAATAACAAATGCAGTTCTTTTTGATAGTTTAATTCTTGAACCAATACCTAATGCGTATATGTTATTAGAATCTGTTTTAAGTGGTACCATATTAATATGAACCATAGTTGGAGATACTTGTAAACTGAAACTTTCAGTAAATTTCCTTCCAATAATTATTTGATTGAAGAATGATAATCTACTACTAAAATAATTAATTCTATCAGGATTTGCCCATGGCAAAGTTTGTACAGTCATCCCTGTAACTAAAATAACAGATATAGGTGAATTAACTATTCCTCCTGTAGATTGCCATATAGGTCTGAATTTAATATATCCGTCGTATTCCTTTCCGACATTACTTCTACCAATACCAATCATGAATCTATTTGATATCCCATAATCAAATCCTATTCTCATACTGGCTTGGTCTAAACCATATAAATTACCTATTCCTGAATTTACAAGTCCAAATCTATGTAATATTCTGGTATCTAATACTCCTTTACCGAGAAGTTCCATTGATTGTCCATTAACTACTCTTGTGGACTTGAATGCGTTTTTAACATATTCTTTATGAAAATCAATTGTACCTTCCAAACCACTTAATAAATCATCCTGTGCGAATGTGTATTTGGATATTACTAATAATAAAAATACTATAAACTTCTTCATATATTAATTGTTTGGTGAACCAGATAATAACCAGCATTTTAATGATTTAATTTCCGATTGTGTTAATCTATCACCTATTGGCATACTTTGAGTAGTAATACAAACTTGATATATTAGTCCTGAATATCCTGAAATTTGTTCATAGGTTTCTAAAATAACATTCGCCGCAATATCTGATGAATTATGACACCCAGATACTGAACATTTGTTTAGAATTATGGGATAAATATCATAAGCAAAAGATGAATTTACATTATTACATTCATCCTGAATTGAAGGATATAATAATTCTTCTTTATCGTTATAACAACTAGATAAAGATGTTATAATTAATAAAATTGTTATAATTTTTTTCATAATATTATTCTGAGAATTGACTTGGATGTTCAATTTTAGCACCTAAACAACCTGACACGTTTATTAACCATAACATTATTACGAATACTATTATGGTTAATATTACTGTTTTAATGTTAACCCATAAATCGTATAATAACATCTTTTCTTTTGGGTGTAATTTATACCCCATTAAATAATGTTTCAGAGCTTTTAATTGTTTTTTCATTACTGTCTTGTTGCTGATTTGTTAATAATAGTACTATCTTTTTTAATTGGTTCCAATAACTTAAAGAATTGGTCTAGCTGAGGTATTACCATAATTCTTGTTCTTCTGTTAATTGATTTAGATTCCTCGTCAGTTCCTTTTGCGATTGGTTTATATTCACTTCTACCTGAAGCAATCATATTAGTTGGATTAAGACCGTATTCATTTTGTAACACCCTAATAACGGATGTTGCTCTCTTAACACTTAAATCCCAATTATCAATTAAGATGCCACTACTATAAGGTACGTCATCAGTATTACCCTCAACCATAAATTCCATATCAGGATGTTGTCTTAACACTTCAGCAACTTTAGCCAATACTTCTTTAGATTCGTCTGACACATCATATTTACCTCTCTTAAATAATAATTTATCTGAGATATCTATATACACAACACCTTTGTCTACTTTAATATTAATATCACTATCTTTAACATTACGTAAAGTACCTTTTAAGTTCATTACCAAATTTAAGTTAAGTGAATCTTTTTCAGCAACTTTGTTGTGTAATCTGTTTATGATATTATCTTTTACATCTATAGTCTCCAAAGATTTTTTAATGTTTTGAGCTTGTTGTTCTGAGATTACGGACAAATCTTTTAACTGATTAATAGTTTGGTCGTTATTCTTTTTTAACATGTTATTCTCATCCATCAAAGCCTGAATTTGAGATTCCATTTTAACTTTCTGAGCCGTCATTGAGTTCATAAGTTCACGACACCCTTTGGTATCGGATTGTAAATAACTGTATGTACCTAACAATACGTTATACTTTTCTGTCATGCGACTATATCTTTTAGTACTGACACATGATGATAGTGTTAAAATTGATAATAACACGTAAATAATTGATTTAATTTTCATTTTCATTTGTTTTATTTTTATTTTTAATTTCATTTTTAATATAATTAATTGCGAATATACCTAAAAATAACATTATTATAAATAAGGCAATCATTATAGATATAAACCATCTCAATTACATATAATTTAATTTTTTATTTCTCCATGTCAACTACATAGATAAACATCCTGTCATCATACATAACAACAATAGATGATGAATTTTTTTCTTTGTAATGAACTATTGCGACGATACATTTTCTATTTTTTTCATCATAACAAAGAGCTTTTGTTGTTTCTCTTTCTTTAGTTACGTCACTTGGTAATTCTTCAGTGATTCTATATAATGAATGATTTTCATCGTTAGCACTAATGTAATCATTATAAATTGAAAATGTTATAGTTGAATAAACATATTTCTCGTATGTGTATTCATCATTATATTTGTTTTTCTAGCCAACCTGGTTTTTATAAGTTATTAACTGAACTGGAGTTTGAGAAAAACTACAGATACTGATAAATACTAATGATAGTACTAAGATGATTTTTTTCATATATTTTATTTTATTATTTCCATTATTTTTCTTGTTAAATATCCTGCGGTTTTTTTACCATCAATACTCCATTCAATTATCAAATGTTCTATTTTGGAATATAAATAATCTTCCTTGCTTCTAATACCAATTAATTTTGCGTAGATAGTACCGTCGTATAATCCAACATTTTTATATTTTTCCGGATGAGAGAACTCATCAATAATCTCAAAATCAAACGACAATCCATCATCAGAATCTAAACAATATAAAGAATCCTCAGGGTGTAAGGGTATTGTTTTACTTTGCATAACATTTTCACCTAACCTAATGTTATATTTAATAACCCAATCATTGTCTATTTTGTGTAATTTACCTATGTAAAAATTAGAATTCATACTCAATTGAAAAAATGTTTAAGTCAGAAACTATTCCTTGATTATCAGTGTATGTAATACAAGATTTAATTTCTTTATCCAAAGATACTAAAAAACTTTTATAATACAAAGGCCCTCTAATAACAATTAATAAATCTTTATTTTCTTTTATTTCATAATCAACTAAAACGGAGTTTGACATATTTTGGAAATAATCATTTTCCACAAATATCTTAAGAAACCATAATTGTGTTAAGTCATCCATACTAGGATGTTTTCTATTCACAGAAAATAGAGAATGATATTGATATACCATTCGTTGAATCAAATGATAAAGTATCATATCATTTGTATTAATTTTTAATTTCATATTTTGCATAAAAAAACCTTTGTATAATTATAATACAAAGGTTTCAATAAGTCAAAGTTTTTTTATTGCCCGATAACTAAATCATCATAATCTAATGTATCCATACCTTTATTTGTGTCAGTAAGTTCGTCATACATAAAAGTTTTAACGACAGATATAATACTTGATTCCGATTGGGCGATTTTACTTTCCATCCAATCTTCAAGTTGTTCTCCATCTTCCATATTCTCCCACATTTTATATGCCAAAGTTGCAATTGTGAATAATTGTTGTTTAGCCATATAAGACCCTTCTTTATGTTCTTCATTTGTAGTTTTAATTTGTTCTACTACTTTAGCCAATTGTTCTTCTGTTAATATATAATTTTTCATACTATTTTTTTTACAAACTACAATCTATTTTATTATTATTTATTATTTCATTTTTATTATACCCTGATTCTACAATTTGTTTCATATTATCAATTGTTTTATAGTGGTTATATAATTCTTCGGCTGTTAAATTAGTCCTTTTTCCGAATATCATTCTATAATAAATTATCCAAGGACTTGATTGTTTAGATGTTAATATATTACATAATCCTCTAATCCATCCCAAAAATTTATAACCGCCATCGTTTTTTAATTGTAATAATGTTTTTCCATCAGGACCAAAATATTTGTCATAATCATTTTTATTATTAATAGTATTAAATCTATCGGCATCCCTAAATAAAGCATAAAAGAAAGTTTTTGGTTCTTGTGGATGTTTTGCTTGAAAATCGGATAATTGTTTTTGTCCTTCTGCAGATTGTAGTGATGGAGTTCTTTCAGGGTTTGTGATACCTACCCATTCAGATTCTAATTGAGATGGGTCTATGTGTACTTTCCCATCACCAACACCTTCATCACCAACTCCCATACCCGTACCTTTTTTAAGTATACCAGTACCTGTCATAGTGGATGATGTACCATGACATCCATATCCACCTTTAGAACATTTTTGTTCCATAGTTAAACCCATCATGGATTTCATTCTATCTATTTGTTCATTCAATGTTTTCATACCTATAAATATACGTATTAATAAAAAAGGTGAAGTATAAACTTCACCCTTAAAGAACTAATATATTATTGTATTATGGTTGTGCGAAACTATTTCTAGGTCCACCAGTTGCAAATGTTGCATTTACTCTTGATACCTGACCAACACTAAACATATACATACAAGCATCATCTGTGTAATCCATGTAATTCATTGTCATCATAACAGGAGTTCCAGTACAAGTTGATTTTGTAGGATAAGCAGGACAACCGTAATTAGCTCCTGTGTGTAAAGGAGTATCACCAACCAAATCACTACCACAAGTTGCATCACCCCAAATATGACGAAGATTTAACCAATGTCCTACTTCGTGAGTTGCGGTTCTACCTAAATCATAACTTGTTGTGTATGTACCTGAACTTTTTAATTTACTACCAAAAGCGGAGTAAAGAATTACCACACCATCAGTTGCAGATGAACCACCGGGAAATTGTGCGTAACCCAAGATACCATTACTTAAATTACAAGCCCATAAATTAAGTTTTGTTGTTGGAGACAATGGGTCAAGACCACCTGATGCGGTTTTCTTAACTGCGTCATTTGTACTCCATGATGTCTTTGTAGATGATTTTCTTCTAACACTATCAAGTACAAATGTAATTCCTACTTTGCCTTTAAGAGACTTGAATAATGTCGGAATTTTACTTGTATCAGAATTTTTTGCATTAAAATCTTCATTCAATACTGTAATCTGTGATTGAATCTGTGATAAAGAAATGTTTTGAGAAGTTGTGTTATAAATAACATTAACTACAACAGGAATTGTAATTACACCATTTACCAATTTACCTACTTGAATGTTTCTTTGAACGACATTCTCAAAGTTTTCCATTCTACCAGCTAAAGTGGGGTCATCTTTCATTTGTTGTTGTAATACTTCGTAAGAAGCGCAGCGATGTACGATTTCATTTGTTGGAACTGAAGTTTGGTCTAATGATGATTTTTGACAACCAATAGCAAAAATTCCACAACTCAATAAGAGTAAGAGCGTTTTTTTCATAATTGTTTTTTTTAATTGTGTTTATTTATTATAAATATACTAAAAAACCCTACAGAGACGTAGGGTTTTATTTGTAATTAATGTTCTATCAACATGTTCGTATTTGCGATTGGATATCTTGCAACAGGGTAGTTAGATTCCAAACCCTCAATATTTGCTTCTTTTTGGATTACTTCATAAAATCCTTCAGGTTTAATTTTTACTGTTGGAACGTTGGTGAATGAATTAACCATTGTTGATTGGTCGGGGTGCCCCTCATAAACTTTAACTGTCTTGTCTGTAGAGTTAAAAATAATTGTTTGTAACATCATAATTGTTGTTTTTTTGGTTTATTATAAAATTTTTTAATAAGTTTTCTGCGTAATTTTTTATCAAGAGTGGTACTCAGTGGTACATCATTAGTAATAAATAAGATTTGGTTTGTCAAGTTAGTTATAAGATTATCACAAACTTTTTCTTGTTCCATTTTCATATGGTCGCAAGAGTCAATAACTTTCTCAATCCAACTTGCAATATTTAGGTATCTATCGCTTTTGGTGTTTGGCATATAGGGTAAATATCTCATTACACAAAAATAGACATTTATGCTCAAATCTCAAAGGTTTTTTTTAGAAAAAATAGTATTTTACCTACTTTTAAGATATTTATTAATATGAAACCAAAAAAGAAAGAGGAAGACAAAAGAGTTAAAATTTCTATTACACTATCACCATTGTTAAATCGGAGGATGGAAACAGAAACAATAAATAAATCTAAACTTATTGAAAAATTATTGTTAGAATATTATGGAAAAAAAGACATGTAGTAAATGTAAAATTGAAAAAGATATTTGTTACTTCAATAAAGACAAATATTCTAAAGATGGATTTACTTATTCTTGTAAATTATGCAAGAAAAAACAGGATAAAGAATATAATGATAAAAAAATAATTTCAATTGATGAAAAGAAAAAAAGATGTGAATATCTTAAAAATTGGCAAGAAAAAAATCGTGAAAAAATTATAGAAGACAGGAAAAAAAACTATGAAAAAGAAAGGGAAATAATTTTATTGAAAAATAATATATATAGAATTAATAACCCTTTAAAGACAAAAGAAAGATTAAAAAATTATTCTATAAAAAATAAAGACAAAAGAAATATAAGAGAAACCATTAGACGGAATAATGACCCATTATGTAAACTAAAAATTAATATTAGAAGTAGAATTAAACAATTCCTAAAACAACGGGGACATACCAAAAAAAATTTAACTTTTAGTATTGTGGGTTGTTCCCCTGAATTTCTTAAAGAACATATTGAAAAACAATTTATAGATGGTATGTGTTGGGAAAAAATGGGTAAATACATACATATTGACCACATTATACCTCTCTCTTCTGCTAAAACTGAAGAAGAAGTTTATAAATTATGTCATTACACAAACTTACAACCTTTATGGGCGGAAGATAACATGAAAAAAGGGAGTAAAACTCCCTTTTAATTAAATCATCTTTAAGATGACTTCGGTTTTTCCTTCCCACTTAACAATCTTCTTCTTAGGAATCCAAAACTCAAAAACACCAATCTCATCCACCTTTTTAAGATACTCCTCACGGAATCTCTCGGCTTGTGATGAATCCTTGATGTACTCAACTCCCATGTGACCGGCACATTGTTTACCCATCTTGGTTAAGCAAGAGAACTCATCAGTAAGAGTTTTAGCACAAACACAACACACATCACCACGTTTAACGGTCATCTTAGCCTCAAACTTTACAGCTTTAGGAGAGATAGCGGATACTTTTGTCACATCCAAAAGGATTGGGTTGAACTTCAGACCATACTTCTCACGAAGACCCTGACCGATTGTACGACCAACCTTAATGGTTTCACCAACAGTGGGGATGTTAAGCTCAAAAGTTTTTTTCTTATCGTCCTCTTTCTGAATGGTGCGAAGAGCTGCGGTTTTCTGATTTTCTGTTAGGGTACCAAATTCCATCAATTTACGTTTGATGTCTAACACGAAAGTACTTATACCTTCGTACTTGGCAATTTTTTGCATTTCTTCAGATAATTCCTCAACTTTAACCTCAACGCGAGAATTTAAACACTTCTCAACTGCGTCAAGTTGCTTTTGAGTTAAATTACCCCATCTTTTGATGGCGTCTTTCATTTTTAGGATAAAGGTGTTTGAGCCTTCGTAGTTACGTACTCTTGAGATTACTGTGTCATTGGTGGTGGTTGTTGGAGTCATATGTTTTTTGTTTTGTGAATACAAAGATAGGACTTTATTTCATTCCGCCAAAAATATTTTATTTTATTTTTTCGGGGGGGTATGAATTGTATATTAAATCTTTTTCCCATATTTCTATTCGGGCGACCTTAAATGCTTCGTCTAAAGCGGATTGAACGTGTAATTTAGCAAATTTAACCAACATCTCTTCGTTTGGTGTTGAAGAGTTACTAATTAGAAATTCATTTGCCGTTGGTATCTTAGTCATAATTTAATTTATTTCCTTATCTGAAAAATATAGTAAAATTAACTGACTATATCAATATTTATAGTTAAAACATATCGCGTCTTCAATTCAAATATTAAGTGTCTCCGGAACAGCACCTTATAATGTCTATGTCTGTGATGTCCTAAATGTGTACTGTGAGCTGGCGGGTACCATAGATATATCTACGCCATTACCCGCAACTTTTCCTGTACCATCATTTTTTAACAATGCTTCGGTTATTTTAGTTAAGGTGGTTGATTCATTAAATTGTGAAATTGTTGGTATAGAAATATGCCCAACTCCTAGTCCGACATCAACAACCACTCCAACACCAACAATAACTCCTACAATAACCCCAACAGTTACAATAACCCCAACAGTTACAATTACACCTACTATAACCCCAACAGTTACAATAACCCCAACGGTTACAATTACACCTACTATAACTCCGACTAATACAATAACACCTACAATCACAAGTACTGTAACACCAACAATAACTAATACGGTTACAATAACTCCGACTAATACGGTTACAATAACACCAACATCAACCGTTACTCCGACAATAACTCCTAGTAGAACCCCAGCAAATACCCCAACGGTTACTAGAACATCTACTGTTACGCCAACAATTACCCCAACTGTTACTCCAACAGAAACTGTAACACCAACTGTTACTCCAACAGAAACTGTTACCCCAACTATTACTCCTACATCTACAGTTACTATTACACCAACTAGAACAGAAACACCAACACCAACCATTACTCCTACTGTAACTACAACTCCTACTGTTACAATTACTCCGACTAGAACAGAAACACCGACTCCAACCGAAACTAAAACACCTACACCAACAATTACGCCTACTAGAACAGAAACACCAACACCAACAATTACTCCAACCAATACCGTAACAATTACCCCTACTAGAACAGAAACACCAACACCAACAATCACACCTACTGTTACAATTACTCCTACAGTTACAATAACACCAACTAGAACAGAAACGCCAACACCAACTGAAACTAAAACACCTACGCCAACAATTACTCCGACTAGAACAGAAACTCCAACTCCTACTATCACACCAACTAATACCGTAACAATTACTCCTACTAGAACTGAAACTCCTACACCTACAATTACCCCAACAAATACTGTAACACCTACAATTACGCCAACAGAAACTAAAACACCTACACCAACCATAACACCTACTAGAACAGAAACACCAACTATTACTCCTACTAGAACTGTTACTCCAACAGTGACTGCAACAAGGACTGAAACGCCTACTCCGACCGTTACACCAACAAATACTGTGACACCTACAATTACCCCAACAAATACTGTAACACCTACAATTACGCCAACAGAGACTAAAACACCTACACCTACTATTACACCAACAAGGACTGAAACACCTACTATTACACCAACAAGGACTGAAACACCTACTCCGACCGTTACACCTACGAATACCGTAACTCCTACAATAACCCCAACAAATACGCAAACACCTACAATTACGCCAACAGAGACTAAAACACCAACTCCTACTATTACGCCTACAAGAACTGAAACTCCTACTATTACACCGACTAAAACTGAGACACCTACTCCAACAATAACCCCAACAAATACACAAACACCTACTATTACGCCAACAGAAACTAAAACACCAACTCCAACTATTACACCTACTAAAACAGAAACTCCGACTATTACACCAACTAGAACTGGAACACCTGAACCAACAACAACCCCTACTAATACGGTAACACCAACAGAGACTAAAACACCAACACCAACAATTACCCCAACTAGAACTGAGACACCAACTCCAACAATAACACCTACTAATACGGTTACGCCTACAATTACTCCAACTAATACTCAAACACCGACAATAACTCCTACAGAGACTAAAACACCTACTCCGACTATTACACCAACTAGAACTGAAACACCTACAATTACCCCAACTAAAACTGAAACTCCGACTATTACACCGACTAGAACAGAAACACCTACTCCAACTATTACTCCTACTAATACTCAAACACCGACAATAACTCCTACTGAGACTAAAACACCTACTCCAACTATTACACCTACTAGAACAGAAACACCTACTCCAACTATTACACCTACAAATACCGTAACACCGACTATTACACCAACAGAGACTAAAACGCCTACTCCAACTATTACACCTACAAATACCGTAACACCGACTAGAACAGAAACACCTACTCCAACTATTACACCAACAAATACACAAACACCGACAATAACTCCTACTGAGACTAAAACACCTACTCCAACTATTACACCTACTAATACTCAAACGCCAACAATTACCCCAACTAGAACAGAAACACCTACTCCAACAATAACACCAACAAATACGGTAACTCAAACACCTGGAGCGTCACCAACTACAACACCAACAGTAACCTCAACTGTTACGGCGACTATCACACCAACATCTACAATAACTCCTACACCTACAATAACTCCTACTAATACTATTACGCCAACAGTAACAATTACCCCAACTAAAACTCAAACACCTACCATAACACCTACTAGAACTGAAACACCTACACCTACAATAACACCTACTAATACCCAAACACCTACAATAACTCCTACTGAGACTAAAACACCAACACCAACCATAACACCTACTAGAACAGAAACACCAACTATTACACCTACTAAAACTGAAACACCTACTCCGACCATTACCCCAACTAATACTCAAACACCGACCATTACGCCAACAGAGACTAAAACACCTACACCTACTATTACTCCAACTAGAACAGAAACTCCTACTATTACTCCAACTAAAACTGAAACACCTACACCTACTATTACACCAACAAATACCGTAACGCCAACTATCACACCTACTGAAACTATAACCCCTACACCTACAATAACACCTACTAAAACACCAACACCAACTATTACGCCAACTAAAACTGAAACGCCTACTCCTACTATTACACCGACAAATACCCAAACTCCTACAATTACTCCAACACAAACTGTAACACCAACTGCAAGTATAACACCTACTGTAACAATAACACCAACCGCAACTATTACACCTACTGTAACAATAACTCCAACTGCAACTATTACACCTACTGTAACAATAACACCAACTGCAAGTATAACTCCGACTGTGACAATTACCCCAACAGAAACTGTAACACCAACAATAACGCCAACTGCAAGTATAACTCCGACTGTGACAATTACCCCAACACAAACAATTACCCCAACACAAACAATTACTCCAACAAATACAGTTACACCTACTGTGACAATAACACCAACTACTACAATAACACCTACCGCAACAATAACACCTACTGTGACAATAACACCGACAAATACGGTTACACCAACAGGAACTATCACACCGACAATAACACCAACAAATACGATAACTCCGACATCAACTATTACACCAACCGCAACAATAACACCAACAAATACGGTTACACCTACAATAACTCCAACAAGTACCGTAACACCAACTCCAACTATTACACCAACTACAACAATAACACCTACAAATACAGTAACACCTACAAATACGGTTACTCCTACTATTACTCCAACATCAACCGTAACACCTACATCAACAATAACTCCAACTGTAACTCCAACTGTAACATCAACTCTAACTCCAACATCTACCGTTACTCCTACAAATACAGTTACACCAACAGTTACACCTACAATAACAAAAACTCCGACATCTACCGTAACACAAACAGTAACACCAACAAATACGGTTACACCTACAATAACTCCAACAAGTACCGTAACACCAACCGTAAGTTCGGCACCAACATTAGCATTATGTAGTCCAATATATGTTGGAGATACGGTTAATGGACGTTCGGTGTTCTATTATGAATTATCAACGAACACAAGTTACGGATTAAATGTTGTGAATTACGTAAGCAGTGATGATATTGCCAACACATCAAACAGATTGTGGACAAACGATATCTCAAATATCTACGAATGGATTATAACATTAAGTCCGTTCTCAAGTACATTTAACAGGGTGATTACACCTACATTTGGTATAGGTAAAGGACTTGCGGCGGTTGATAATACAACATTGGTTGTAAGTAATACAGATGTTTCACCAAATAGGATTGTTAGTCTGAATATTAATACAAATACACCAACAACATTATTCACTTTAAGAAGTGGTGAGATAATTGCTGGTGATATCATGGTAACCAATACTCCTTCTAAGAAGGTAATGATACTTACATACTACAACAATGGAGTAACCAACGATTCTTATATCAGACAATTTGATTACACTACAGGAACATTTGAGTTTGAGTTGAATCTATCTGCACAAATTCAGAATCCTGCTGGTTTATTTGAAGCGAATGTTTTGGGAACAACTGACATATATGTAATGAGTGCTGAAGGTATCTTGTATAAAATAAATAAAACGAGTCCTTATACAATTACAACGGTTAATAATGTTGGTGATACAATATATGGGGCGGCTCAAGACCCAAGTTGTGCAACTGAAGTGTTTGTACCTTTACCATCAGCAACTCCAACACCGACACCTACAGTTACACCGTCGGCAACTCCTTGTAATGATTGTGGAGTTTCAGGATATGGGTATATTAATGAAGGAGTGACACCAACGCCAACACCAACGTTAACACCTACGCCTACATTAACTGTAACGCCTACATTAACACCAACACCTACATTAACTGTAACGCCTACATTAACACCAACACCTACATTAACTGTAACGCCTACATTAACACCAACACCTACATTAACTGTAACGCCTACTTTGACAATAACACCTACTACTACACCAACTGTAACACAAACACCTGCTAATACATCAACTCCAACTAATACACAAACTCAAACCAATACATCAACACCTACTGTTACACCTACAATAACTCTAACTCCAACAAAAACAGTTACGCCAACAATAACACCTACTGTGACATCAACAATTACACAAACACCGGCACCATCTTGTGATTTGAATTATCAATTTGTCAGTCCAACACCTACCCCTACACCAACAGTTACTCAAACACCTGAACCAACATCTACAACAACACCAACAGAAACAGTAACGCCAACAGTGACAGAAACTCAAACACCAACACCTACAGTAACTCCAACAGTGACAGAAACTCAAACACCTACACCTACAGTAACTCCAACAATAACTCCTACTAATACTGTTACGCCAACTGTAACAAAGAGTCAAACACCAACAGTCACACCAACAAATACAGTTACACCAAGTACTACTCTAACACCTACTTTAACACCAACACCGACCAACACCCCATTTGTACAACCTGGCATTATAACAGCTAGTGGAACTCAAAACGGTCAAGTGTCACCAACAACAATTACTAAGGTGGGTCAAACGTTTTTATTAACACAAAATTCAAAAATAAAACAAATTGTTATACCTTTACGGGCAACTGCTCAAGGTCTTAATCCTAATTACAGTTGGACATTGGAAATATATGATACTATAGGAGGATTACCAAATAACTTATTGGATACTTCAACAACTATTATAAGTAATCTCTACTACGGTACTTTGATTTTTGATGTTAATTTAACATCAGGTCTTTATGTTTGGGTTGTTAAATTTTTAAATACTACAAGAATAACAATGCGTATTGATACTCAGAACCCACCTAGTTATACAAGTGGAAATGGCGTACTTAGTACCGACGGAGGAGCTACATGGACAGCACAAACCTATGGATTTTACTCAACAATTAATTATATATATATCTGATAAATGAAATAATTATAATAAATGCCATTAATACAACTATACGATAATAACCACACCGGATTAAATGCCGACATAACATTTAATGCTTGGACGGGAGGAACAATCAATTTTGGATTACAACTAATACCATATACATTTGATATTGATTATCCTTATGGTACGTATAATTTGTATTATTCACAATGGGGTCAAACATGTACAATAACAATACCACCTAATTGTGATATTCAGTTTGGATTCGGGCCAATTGCGTTATCACCAACACCAACACCAACAGTAACACCAACTATAACTCCTACTAATACTGTTACGCCAACTGTAACAGAAAGTCAAACACCAACACCAACAGTTACTGAAACTCCAACTAATACGCCAACGCCAACAATAACACCAACAATAACGCCAACAATAACACCAACAAATACTGTTACACCAACTATAACTCCTACAATTACCTCGACCCCTCAACCACCATTTATTGGTATTTTTAGAACAACAGGTGCCACCGAATCAATAACATTACCTTACATTTCAAACGGAGTTTATGATGGATATATTGATTGGGGTGATTCTACAACATCAACAAATTCATTTGCAAACAGAACACATATTTATTCAACCCCTGGTGACCATACAATTCAAGTATATGGGGTATTGAGTGGGTTTACATATAACCCCAGTGAAATTAATGATAATTTTGGTTATCGGAATCAATTAATTGAAATTAAACAATGGGGCACATTGTTTAGATTTGGAGGGGGAATTTCTCCGAGCGGCATTAGGAAATTTTATCAATGTAGTAATTTGATTTTAACAGGTGTGACAGATATACCAAATTTATCGGATATGAATAATCTATGGGGAATGTTCGATGGTTGCACATCAATAACAACAATTAATAGATTAAACGAATGGAATTTATCAAGTATTACAACTACCAGGTCAATGTTTAGTCAATGTACATCATTTAATCAACCATTAAGTGCGTGGAATGTTTCGGGAGTAACTGATATGTCAGATATGTTTTTTTTAACGTCATTTAATCAACCATTAAGTGCGTGGAATGTTTCTAACGTTACTAATATGGCGGAAATGTTTTATGGAACACCGTTTAACCAACCAATAGGAAATTGGAATGTTTCTAATGTTACTAATATGACATACATGTTTGCAAATACAACTCAATTCAATCAACCGTTAAGTGGATGGAATGTTTCAAATGTCACTAATATGATTGTTATGTTCTATTCTGCAACTCAGTTCAATCAAGATTTAAGTCATTGGTGTGTGACAAATATACCGTCACGACCACCCGGATTTGACAATAATGCATCATCTTGGACATTACCAAGACCTGTATGGGGAACTTGTCCTCCATAATAATATGAGATAAGAACTATTTATAAATTATGCCACAAATAACATTAAACGATACAAATTATTCAGGTTACTCAGCTGACATAACATTCAGTGCATACACAGGAGGTTCAACATTTTTGGGTACACATCTGATACCGTATACATTTACCGCTGATTATTATTTTGGAACCTATAGTTTATATTATCCTCAATTTAATAAAACTTGTGAATATACAGTTACACCGTCATTGACAATGACAATTAATACTTCAGTTAATTGTCAGTATGCTTATTTTTATATTGAAAGTTATATTGATAGTTTTGATTTGATTATTGATTGGGGTGATGGAAGCCCATTGGATTATAGTTATCAAGGAGGTAGTTCCTACCAACCATATCATGGTTATCTTGACCAGTTGATTTATACAATAACAATTTATTGCAACAATCCAACCGTAGTAACACTTTTAACATCATCTCCATCTACATATGGATACGGATGTGGTAATGTTACAAACTTAAGCGGTTTAGAATTATTTCCAAATTTATCTCAAATATATTTTGACAATAATATACTTGATTCTAATGCAATAAATTCCATTCTAATATCATTAAGTGGTACTTCAGTTGGTGGTGGAGTAATTTATCTAAACAATCAAACACCATCCGCTTGTCCATCTGGTGATGGATTATTAGCCCTTAATCATTTGGTAAATGATTTGGGATGGAATGTACAATACGACTTCACTTGTCCTCCATCATTGGAAATCACGGTAGATACTACAATATGGCCTTATCCCATTTTCACAATTTATTCTAACACAACATCATTTAATATGGTAATAGACTGGGGTGATGGAAGTGGATTAGATTATAGTAATCAAGGAAGTTCATATTATACTCCACAATATTATTCGTATAATTCAGGGCAAATTTACACAATCAAAATGTATTTTAATAATCCATCGGTGGTTAATTATTTTGAGATTGCTAATTATGGTCCTTATGTAACTAACATTAATAATATAACATTATTAACAAACTTAGAAAATTTTTATAGTAACGGTCAATTATTAACAAATGGAATTGATTTAAGTAACTTAACAAGTTTGCAACAAATAAGTATTGAAAGTTCTCAGTTATCATCAATAAACATAAGTGGATGTACTAATCTATATTATGTTGATTTATATTATAATAATTTACCTGGCTCAACAATTAATGACGTATTAATAACTTTATCGGGTAATTCAGTAACAGGTGGATATGCTTATTTACAATATCAAACACCACCGGCATGTCCAACAGGCGATGGAATATTAGCACAAAATCACTTGGTGAATGATTTAGGATGGAATGTTAATGTTGATAGCGGGTGTCCGCAACCAATTACAATAACATTTAATACTTCATTTGCTTATTGGTATATTGCAGGTAGTGATATTTTTGATATGTCTATTAATTGGGGTGACGGAAGTCCTGTTGAACATTTAAATTACGGTAGTAATTATGAAATATCCCATTCTTTTCTTACCTTACCTGCAACCGCAACAATAGTTTTTGCCGATAATACAATAATTACACAAATAGATTTGACACCTAATTATGCAGATTCAGGTGCATATAATAATGTTACAAGTATAACAGGTTTAGATATATTAACTAATTTGCAATATTTGAGTTTAGATGGAAATTTGTTTAGTACGTTTACATCAACATTACCAAATTCATTATTAGGTTTAGGATTAAGTAGTAATCAATTAACAACATTTAATTCAACATTACCAAGTTCGTTAACAAGTTTAGGTTTATCCTCAAATCAATTAACAACATTTAATTCAACATTACCAAGTTCGTTAACAAGTTTAGGTTTAGCCTCAAATCAATTAACAACGTTTAATTCAACATTACCAAGTTCAATAACTAATTTAAATTTAAGTAATAATCAATTAATACAAAATTCATATAATAATGTTTTAATTGAATTATCAGGAAATGGAACATCTAATGGTACTGTTAGATTGAATAATCAAATACCGGCAATATGTCCAACAGGCGGTGGTGTTACCGCCAAAGATTATTTAACAAATACTTTAAATTGGAATGTTGTAATTGATATAGATTGTTATCCAAATATTTTTGAAATATTATTTGATACAAATATTGACTTAAGTTTTAATGGAAATATTTTCGGTTTCCCACTTACATCAACGAATTCAATAGTTGATTATGGTGATGGCGATTCTCAAGTTTTTGTAAATACTGCAATTAATTTAGGTCATTCGTACCAAGATTATACGGGAATTAAAACAATTAAAATTGCGTTAAGTGACCCAAATTTATTTAATTTAGTGTCTTTTATAGGTATTCCTGGTATAATTGGTGTTAACAATTTAAATTTGTTATCTTCTTTGAATCAGATACAAATAAGTGATGGTACCTCGTTATCTCAATCATCGGTTAACTACATTTTAACCACTTTATCTGGCATGTCATTTAGTAATGGTTATATTATTTTAAATAATCAAACAACGGTTGCGTGTCCTTCAGGAAATGGAATATCGGCAAAAAACTATTTACTTGGTTTAAATAATACAATATTAACTGATGACTGTCCAATATTAACGATAGATTTAGACATTACTAGTCTTTTTTTACAATCAATAGGAATTGTATTTACTGGTGATACCTCTTTTGATTTTTTAGTAGATTGGAATGACGGTACAACAAGTGCGTATACAGGTAATAATATTTATTTAATTAAAACATATACTCAATTAGGAGTTTATAATGTTTCAATTTCAATAACAGGAGCTACTTACATAAACTATATTACTTCTATACCTAATAAAACAATAATTAATATTGGTCAATTTGATAAATTAACTAATTTAAATTATTTAAATCTTGAAGGTAATAAAATAACTTCATTACCGACGTTACCAAATTCAATTACTTATTTAAATTTAAATGATAATAAATTAGATAATTTAGGAATTGAAAATACAATAAATTCTTTTACAGGTTATAGTTGGACAACACCATTTATTGATTTAAGAGGTCAACAATATCCCGCAGGATGTTTACAACTTTACACCACAACCGCATATAACAACTATGTATCATTAACAAATGCCGGATGGACTATATATGTTGATTTTTGTCCATATTATCCTGTAACATTATCATATAATAGCGAGGTGTGTGATACATTTAATACTTTATTTACAGAATACTATGTAGATGCTAATTTAGGTGTATCAGTTGGTTCAACATTATATATTGATAGTTTAGGTGCAACTGTTGCTCCTGACGGATACTACACAAAAAATAATCTTTATCCTGCACTCCCTGACATTTTAATTGTTTCAGGAGGAACGGGAGAAATTATTGAAATAACACTTTGTGATATTGGATTTTTAGGTAATTATAATCTTGGTGGTTTACCTGCTCTTTGTGATAATGCTAACGATGCTCCGGAGTTCTATTCTAAAAATGGAGTTGTAACTATTGGAGAAAAAGTTTACATAAATGTTAGCCCTTATTCTCAATTAGTACTTTGGAATACTACAGGGTTAATTAGTAGAAATAATTTTAATTATTATCAAATTAATAATGGTATTATAGGTCCGTATGCTGGAACTTGTACGAATATATAATTAAAAAATTATTTAATTAATAATTTAAATTGGAATGTGGTTACAGACTAACGTATTTATAATAAATGAAACAACTAATTAGACAAATATTAAAAGAAGAAACTGACGATGAGTATTTGCCACAAAGTCACCCAATGATTGTTGCAATAAAACAAGTTGTGGGTGAGGAGTATGAAGGTATTTATTATCAGCCTTGGGATGAGGATTATCAGGATTATATAATAAGATTTCATATAACAAAAGTAACAATGTGGAGTACTCAAGGGTATGAAGAAAACGACCCATTTATAAGGTCAATATATCATCCAAAACCTGATAGTAAATTTGAAGGGACTGTTTATGTAAAAATAGATACCTTATTAGTTGGTTATAAACAAAGAGACCAATGGGAAAAAATGTATGGTGAAGATGATATAACTGAAACTGCTTGGGACGATTTCAAGGATTATATTTCAGATACAATAGCCAATTGGATTCCTGGTATTAATGTAGATGTAGATATTAGTTTTTAACTATATTTATTCCCTGTATAATTTCAAGTGACTCATTAATCTTCTATGAACCTTTAATATGTAGTCAGAGTTAAACCAATCAATAAGTTCTTCTAAAGAATTAAATTGACTCGGAGCTTTTATATAATCTTCTTTTTCTTTCCATGTGGTATCACCAGCCTTATTATAAGTATAATATTCGGTAAATACAGGAGTTCCTGGCTCACCATCCCAATAAGGAGTACACATTGATTCCATTATTTCATCACCCTTCTTATAGGTCCAACGCATAATTCCTTCTAAAGAATCCCAATCAAGAGTGAAGTTATCAATTTTTTTTAATAAAGCGTCTTTAAATTTTGTATTGTTAAATAGGTGATATAATATCTCATATGAATCGTTAGCGCTAATATTTACTTCACCAATTCTATCAAATAGTTGGAATACATTTAGTCCTGTCATTAATAATGATTTTTCTAAACCATATTCTGTGAATATATTTCTTAAAGTTTCTGATAAACTATCAGTATTTTCTTTTAATTTATGCTTATTCATGTTTATAAATATATCAATCAATTATAAACAAAGATAAAAAAAACTATTTACATTTAATAATTTAGTTCTATTATTACCGATTTTTATATATTTATATATAAATAATTAACCTATGAAAAACATTTTTAGCTCTATCAAAAGTTTATTCTCAGATGAGAATGGTGTCGTTTCAATGAAACGTCTTTGTGGATTGTTGTGTACGATAACACTATGTGGTACATTGTATGCAAATAGTTTTACTGAACAACATATCGCACCTTCAACTCCATTAGTTGATTCCGTAGCATTACTTGCTTTTGGATGTCTAGGTCTATCATCAGTTGATAAGATTTGGGGTAAGAAGAAAGGCGGAGATGACACACCTCCAACAGAATAAAGAACTTAAAACCCACTTTAAGAGTGGGTTTTTTTTATTTAAGTAAGTACTTTGTATAATCAGTTGTAGATGGTTTCTCATTCTTAAAGTAATATACCTCAACCGAATTACCGTATTTAATTGTTTTGTAATAAGCGTCAGGAACTGTTGCACCTGTTGGTAATACTATTGATGTTTTAGAGTATATACTTCTTATCTCAACACTAACACTATTTTTTAATGCTAATTCTCTTTCGTGAACCTCAAGTAATCTCCAAGTAGTCCTATTCAAATCTTGGTTCTGTAAAGAACAATTTAGATAACTAAATGTTTTGTATAGAGTTGGTTTATCACAGTTGAAATCAGCGGCCGGACTCATGTGACCCTTATCGTAAATGTTATGTTCGTAATCTTTTGCATCTGAGGTCAATATACTGTCATTAGTATAGAAATCCATACCTGCTCTTGACGCTGTACCATTAGGACATTTAACTGTATATTTGACAACTTTAGGTTGTTGTAATACTTCCGAATAAACCAGCTCAAATATATCTGATTTAACAAAGATACTATCTCTTAATTTTTTTTGTGCGTTTATACTGAATGGTATAATACCAAGTAGTATAATTAATAAAATGTTTTTCATATGACATAAATATCTACAAATAAAAAAACCCCACTTCATTGAGTAGGGTTTTAATTTCATTTTAGGATGAATTACTTTGCGTACTTTCTTAAACAATACGCCGACCATGCTAATACACCAAGTAAGATTGGTACAATTACTTTATCTCCGCCCATGTAAGACAAGTGAACCGCTGCGGCTGCACTCATAATTAAGCTGAGAATCAAAGCGCCATAACCTGATGTTCTTGGAATCACCAATAAAACAACACCAACCAATTCGGCAATACCGACATAGGCTAGGTAAGGTAATAATTTGATGTAGGTGAAATTGTTAACCATTTCTTCAGTACCAATTACTTTTGATACACCTGACATTCCGAGCATAAAAACAACAATTGCTGTTAATAGCCATCCTAAATTTTTTAATGTAAGATATTTTTTCATATTTCAAGTTTAGTAAATTTAATTATAATTGTCAATATTTATTGTTATGAGTTTTACAAGGCATAAGAAAGTAATAAGTGAACTTAAGTCATTTCTGAATGAGGAAGTGGTTGATATTCTAAAAGAATTTAACAAAGATATTATCAGTGAAGCAAGTAAAAAAGATGTCTTGATTAAAAAATTGGGATTGAGTGAGATTAATGCTGACAGGTTAGATAGATTGTGTGGTTCATTTGCGGTATGGATGGCAAATAAGTTAATAACTTATCAAGAGGCGGTATTAAAAAGTTGGAATGATAGTCCATTAAAAGATGGTAAAGAAATAACAAAACAAGACATAATTGACAAAATTAATAATGGTAATTTAATACCCATGAAATCACAATCTATTACATCTATTATGGATTATATTAGGGTTGGATTAAATGGTGATAACTCAAGTATTAAGAATTCAAGTTTTCAGGATTTGGTTACTGCTGCTTTAGAATGGCACGAATCATTGGATGTAGGACAGGGGGAGATTAATTATGTTGAGGCAAATAAAGTTGTATTAGATTTTAGAGATGAAGAAGGTATAGGATTTTATTGGGTTGATTTACAAACAAACGACTCAAACGAGGAGTGTACTAGAATGGGACACTGTGGTAGAACGTATCAAACTAATAGTATATACTCGTTAAGAGAAAACATGAGAATATCTGGTACCAAATTTACATTAAACAAAAGTCATTTGACTGCAGCAATAAGTAATATGGGAATATTGTTCCAACTTAAAGGTCCTAAGAACTCCAAACCTCAAGAAAAGTTTAATAAATATATATTACCATTATTTTATGTTAAAAAAGATAACGGTTATTCAGAAGATAATGGTTATCTGATAGAAGGATTTGGTAGAGAATATCAAAGTGCCAATGATTTTAAGTTAAGTGATTTGTCCGAAGATGAAATAAGAAAATTATATCAAGACAGACCCAATTTATTTGACAGTAGAGAATATCAAAAATTGTTAAAACAGAAGGGAATTATAGATACACCTGAAAGGGATTATAAATTTCTTTTGATGCTTGACCCTTGGGATGTTAATGATTATGTGCAGGGTGATTATACTGTTAGAAAAACAAAGTCAGGTAGAGGTTCTATCGGTTTATTTGAGACAATACTTTCAGGTGAAATGTGGGACTTGTGGGATAATTATGACGCTGATTGGAAAGTTGCATTACAATATTATGTTAGTCAAGAGAATGAAAGAAGAATAAGAAATATGTTAGTTGATATGGCGGAAAAGGCCGGTGTAGAATTTGACACCGAATTAAACACTGAAGACGCTATTGAGGAGTATGATACTGATAATGAAATACAAAGAGCATTGAGTGACGCAATGAATGATGCGGAGTCAGGAAGTTATCAGAATTATATGTATAAAACATTAAAGAGTGAACTTGAAGAGTATGGTGATGTTGTTAAATTTGATGATGAAGGTGTTGTGATTGAGATTGATTTAACAAAATATATTAACAGTACTAACGAAGAATATGTTGATGCTTATTTTGAGGACTGTAATGATGACATAAATTGTGTATTTACTGAAATGATACATCAGGGAGATATAGATAAACCAAAATTTAGTATTGATGACAGATGGTATCCTGATGTTGATAATAACGAATATAATAGTTTATTAAGTGATAGATTATCTGACATTTAATGATTATCATACATACCAGGTTCCGTTACACCAATGTGGTCTATATTAATTACAAACTCAATACCAGTGATTTCTTCTAAAGTTTCTACTATGGTATCTCTAATTTCATCATCAATTTCCCACCCAAAACCTTCATCCATATGAGCTTGATATACGGTATTTATCGTAAATCCAGGTCCCTCAATACTAACTTTACCATTACCATCAACCGTGGCATCAAAGTATATCTCAACACCTTCATGAACGTATATTCTTGCGTTATCAACGTAAAACTTAAAGTCATAAGTTCCGGATTGTCCTCTTAAATCTCTTCCTTCATATTTTTTTAACATTTTGTAAAGTTCATCTTCACCGCCCATCCATTCTAATAACCATTCTTGAACGGTTGTAGATGCGGGAGGGGGAATATTAAATAACTGTCTAGCCATTTTAAGGTCTTTAGAGCCGTTTATATCCCAATACCTAAACATTGGTTCTTTAAGGTGGTCAATACTCTTTCTAAGTTGAGATTCTGTGATAATATATTTCATTATCTATAAATATTTAATAAGCATGAATATTATGGAAATTAATATTAAGAATAATGCAAACCCTATTATGTAATAAACGTACTTGGATAAATCATGAATTATTTTTTTCTTATCCAATAATTCGTATGGATTTTTACTTGAATACTTTGCTTCAATTTTATCAACGATTTTATCTCTATGGAATTTAAGTTTATCAAATAATGGTACCTTAAATACTTTTAACCATATTCTTTTTAATCTTGAATCTTCTTTTTCTCTTATAAGTGGGTCTGATATGCCAATTAACAATATTGACAGAAATAATAATGAAAACATAATTTTTTATTTATAATTATATTGTATATTTATAATTATGTCAAATTATAAAATAGAAGCGTTAACAAAATTACTTAGTTCTAGTTTAATAACCAACATTTATCCAATGGTAAAAGACGTTAAGGTGGATAAAATAGATGAAGATGTGTTAAGTAGTTATGTGCACCTAACAATATTTGTGGATGATGACATCACTTATGACAATATGTATAAAAAAGAATTTGACCCCCATTATATGGTAGAGTGGCATGTTAAAAACATACTACCTTACTTTAACATTAAAACCAATTACATAGGGTGGGATGTTTATACTACTGATGGAACATATGTTGCTGGATATGACATAGTTGGTGGTAGCGTGTTTAATCCAAGAGACAGGTATTATAAACCAAATGTGGATGGTAATAAATCATTTTAATTAAGTATTTATTTTAGATGAAATACATTATAACAGAAGAACAACAGAAAAGGATTAATGAGATTAGTATATATCAGGGTAGCATGAGTGTTAGTGCTACTTATAAAGATATACTTGATATTGTTAAAGATGATTATGGTGATAAGGCCTATTATAAGGCGATAAGAGAATATGTTAAAAATGTATTAGGATATCCTGAAAAATTTAAGAAAAGAGATGCGAAAGATTATGGTGAAGCGGCTTGGTCTAATGATACTGATTCTATGCCTGAAGAACTTAAAAAACCTGATGTTCTTGCTAATTTGTCGTATTTTATGGCAAAAAAGTTTTTAGAAATTAGAATGTTGGGCGAATTGGAGTGTTATGTTAGGAAAGGGTCACTATATAGTAGAACCTATTATTTTTTTGACCCCGAACTTGAAATATGTGTAGGATATATTAATTGTACATCTTTAGATGGTCATTATGGAAAAGTTTACCTCCCAAGTAATAGTTATAGTATAACCACTTCACAAGTTGATGAAGGTTTAATAGGTAAAGGTATTGGAAAACAAATGTATTTAAGTGTTTTAGAGGATGTTGATATTCTTTTATCTGATACAATGTTATATACCGATTCATTAAATATATGGGTTAATATTCTACCTAAATATGTTTACGTTGGTGCTTTGTTTTATGATAGAAAACCAAAGAGAATATTACCAAAAACTCCTGTGTTAAAGCATGAAGATGTTTTAAGATACTTCGCAACAAAAAACCCCAAACTAATTAAAGCTGGGGTTTCTAATGATGATAACGATGATGATTAATTTATCTCGTAAATATTATTGACATTCCTTGTGTGTTTGCAATATAAGTTCCAGGTGATAAAAACGAGACACTTATGTATTTCCCGTTTCTAGCATTTGAATATCTAATATTAGCAACTGATTGTCCTAATAGATTAGTAATTCTAATTCTACCATCTTTATTATACTTTATGTATATACTTGTTCTTGTTCCATCATAGTAAAAATTATTTGTTGTTGGAACTGTACAAGTTCTTTGTGTGCTATCTAAAGGTGGTGTTCCATTACAATTAAATGGTGTATATGAAAAGGTTCTTGTTTGTATTCCATTAGAACAAGTTGTCCAAGTTCCGTATGTGAATAAGCAAGGTATTGTCGGAACTGTACAAGTTCTTTGTATACTATCTAAAGGTGGTGTTCCATTACATCCTGTAGGACTTGCAGTATATGACCTAAATTGGGAACCATTACAAGTTGACCAATCTCCATATGTAAATGAAGTACAAGGTAATGAAACCACATTATATTGTTGATATAATCCTATTGATGGTGTGTTACCAATTAAGTTACCTTCAAAATCTCTAATAAAATTAGGTGTTGGTAATCCGTGTCCGATACCGTAACTAGTATCTGATAGATGTAAATCCCAATTTTCAGGGAAATTAGCGGTGGTGTCTCTAAATATTTTTGTAGTTATTATTCTTTCGCCTGATTTTAATGTGCCACCTAATACCGAAGGATAACGACATCCTCCGATTGGTGCATAAATATTATTGTTTCTTTTGAATCTATTTCTGTCATATAAACCTTGTATACCCGTAGTCCAATAAAAGATATTATTTCTCATATCAAATAGAGTATCGTACTGATTGCCGTGTACATACAAGTCGCCAGCATATTGTACTGTAAATCTTCCACCGCCGTAATTATTCCAAGCTCCATTAGCTGGATTACTCCATGTTTGGTTAGAAACAGGAAGATAGAATCCCCCAAGTCCACCTGGATAATAACCTGTTACAGTTCTTGTAGACGCATCACTTAATGTGATTGTATTACCATTGATATTTGTTACAGTCACAGTTCTATAATCGTTACTCGCTAAATTATCATCATCAGTAAACCAAACTGACCCAATAGATATTCCGGCATTTGTGCTAACAGTAATAATATTTGAACCTTGTGTAGTGTTAACAGTTGGTCTCATTGGTTCAACATTCAACGTATTAAATGGGTCTCTTAAAAACCACCAAGGTTGTTGTGTACCAGGACCAAACCCTTGTCCGTCTCCGTAAACATCTTTACCAAATCCCCAACCTATAAATCTATCTTTGTTATTTGATATACATACATTATTCCAAAATGCCAAGTGATGATTATTACCAGCAAAAGGGTCACCTACTGAACCGTGAATATAAGCAAATTGTCCACAGTTAATAATTTTATTGAAAGCAAAGGTATCTCTTTGAGCACCACTTAATGTATCGTTGTGGTCTAAATTACCTATCTCAATAAATCCATCACAATCTATTACTGTATTGTAACATATTCTTGAATCTTGTAGACAAAATATATCTAAAGCAACTCCTCCTAATCCACCACATGAACCAATTCTACCTGATTTACCCCACGCTCCTTTAATAAGATTATGGCTAATTTCAAGATTAAATCCACATAATCCATCTAATGAACCTGCCATTATGTCGTGTGTTCCGGCAGTATCTGCTGATGACTTAAAGTTTGTAAATGTACAGTTAGTTATTTTGGAGTCCCACATAGCACAATCTTGAATGCCGTACATACAATTATTGAATACACAGTTTTTAAGTGTAAACCTTCTTACGAATTGTTTTCTTAAATTAGTATCTGAAACACATCCCGCTTGTCCATAAGCGGGTGAGCGTGTAGGTTCTCCCAATATCCAACCGGCAGTATAGCCAGGGTTTGCTTTATCCCATGCAGGTACTCTATAGTCATTTGATTGAATACCATCAACAACTATGTCGTGAACACCTGAGAATTCAATTACCGCTCTACCTTCTCTACTATTCCATGTAGATACAGGATATGATGCGGTTGGATATAACCAATTTGGTAGTGGTAATGATGGGTCACCATAGTTTGTAATTACAATCGGGTGGTTTGGAGTTCCACTTGGTGCTGTAAAATAAGCGTCTCCTTGAACATTCCACCAATAAGCGGAACAGTATCCATTTGTCATACCATTCGCAAATACATCTCCTCGTTTAAAAAAAATAGTATCTCCTGCTGCAAATACAGTTGTACCGTTTGAATTGGTAGTCATCTGTGTTAACTTTCTTAATGTTTGCCAAGGAGTACTTGGACTTTGAGCTTGTGTAATTGTGTAAGTATCACTCCCTGAAGTACTGAAGTAAAAGTTTCTAGCTGATGAGAACAGTGTCATCATAGTCAGCATAGTAAATAGAAATAATTTTTTCATTTTTTTTTGGGTTTTTTATTCTTTATTTCTTATAATTTAATTTACAAAAAAGATTAGTAAAGACGCTATTTTGTACTATTTATATATAGTCAATTTTTGCACCAAAAAACCTCAAATTATATGAAAAAGAAAAAAATCTTAATTCTTCTAAAGAAGAATAACGAATCTGGCGGCCAGTTTACCTCAAAGGCTGGATTGTCAAACTCAGCTAATTTCTTAAAAAGAATATTAGAAAAATATGTTAACCTACATTGTGAATTAAAATTATGTGTAGATGCTAATTCAGTTGATAAAGAAATTTCAATTTTTAGACCTGACATATGTATAATTGAGGCTATATGGATACCACCATATAAAATGAAAGATTTAAGTAAACTTTGGCCGAGTGTTACTTTTGTTGTTAGGGTTCATTCTAAAATTCCGTTTTTAGCGAACGAAGGTATTGCTATTGGATGGATAAAAGAATATAATCAGATTGAGAATGTAATGGTGTCATTTAATAATTTGGCAACTAATGAAGATTTCAGAGGTATTGGTATTGAACCTGTTTATTTACCGAATCTATATCCAACTATACGTAATTTTAATGGGACTAAATACTTTTTTAAGTCAATTAAAGAGAAAGTTTGTAAATTATTTGGTTGTAGTACATCAAAAACTGTTGTTAATATTGGATGTTTTGGTGCGATTAGACCATTAAAAAATCAATTATCACAAGCGTTTGCTGCAATCACATACGCAGATAAAAATGACAAGATACTTCACTACCATATCAACGGTACAAGAATAGAACAAAGAGGAGAGAACGTATTAAAAAATCTCAGAGAATTATTCAAAGACACTAGACACAAATTGGTAGAACACAAGTGGATGGAACACCACGAATTCTTAAAAATTATTCATCAAATGGATTTGGGATTACAAGTTTCATATACAGAATCGTTTAATATTGTTACTGCAGATTTCGTACACTGTGAAAAACCAATCATAGTTGGTCATGACACTGATTGGATGTATTGTGGTTCAAAGGTGGATGCTAACAATATTCCAATGATGGTAGAAAAGATTGAGAATGTTATGAAAAATCCTAGTAAATATATTTTACGTAATTATACGTCGTTTGAGAAGTACTATCGTAAATCTTTAAGAATTTGGAGATGGTTTTTAGGTGTTTAATTAATTTCCAATAACTTACTAATATATTTCAGGGTATTAATGTCTTTGCATTTACCCTGAAATCTTTTTTCATCACCAAATCTTATGGTTAAAATATAGTTTGGTGTTATAGATAAAGACCAAAAATCTTTATAAAAAAAACTACCTTTATTTAACCAACCTTCAGATTCTATTTGTTCTGTGGTTAAATACTGAACCCTTATGTTTGTATGTTGATAAGGCCCCATTAATCTAATCATATCCTCATTAGTTAATATATGTTGGATATAATCATCTTTTTCATTGTGAGGTATCTCACAAATGTAGTTAATTCTAATGTCCTCCAATTTCGGAGTAAAATATTTATTTGTCATAATTAACAAATTTAGGTATATTTATGTATAATGAAAATACTTTTAACTGAATCTCAATTTAATTTACTGATGGAAACCACATCGGGTTTAGAAGATTTTATGAGTACTGTGATTAATAAATATCCTGAAGTTGAGCAATTTAGAGATAAGTTGGAGAAGTTTATAGTTGATTCCGATTGTGGTAAGTTAACAATAGAACCAATGAAGATGGGATTTGGTGTTTCATTATCGGATAGATGTATTATATCTAGTCAAGCGTTAAAATATAATTTACCTAATTTTTTATTTGTAGTATTTCACGAAATTGCACATCAGTATCAGTATAAGAAATATGGGATGGAAAAAATGTATGAGGTTTATACGGGTGAAATATCTATGGAAGAATGTGCAAAATGGATGAAAGATATTGAGATAGTTGCCGATGAGTTTGCAACAAGAAAGGTTAGAGAATATATTAAGTTGGGGTATATTAAAGGTAATAATGATGTTCTTAAAGCATTTTATAAAAACATACCTGAATCACATTTTATTAGATTAATAAGTCAGGTTAGAGATATGATTAAGAAGAGTGATATTAAATCACCTGAAGAAATAAGTGAACTATTTTATAATTGGATAAAAGCTGAAATATGAAAAAATTAATGTTAATTCTATTGGTTGGATTATGTAGTTGTAATAAGTATTACCATAAGTATCATTATGGTAGTTTTTACAGTAAGCCTACCAAACGAGAAATTAATAAGGCGATGAGAGCCGCCGATTGGCAGTATCAACAACCAAGAGTTAAAATTTATATTCATTAATAATGAAATATTTGCTAAAAGAATCACAATTGGATGATGCGATTAAAAGACAATTAGATAACATGTTTGATGTTCCTAATATTAATTGGATTTATGGCACCCAATATGATAATGAAACGGGTAGAAGCTATGAAGATACTTCAGCAATGGAGTTTTATTATGGTGATTATTATGATGAAGATATTGTTTTTCGTTGGTATGACACAAGTTATTGGGACGAGAATCCTGATAACTATATTAAATATACTTCAAACTCACCTATTGTGTTTATAGATGAACCATACCAATCCAACTTAAATAATTTATTTGGAAATATGTGGTATAAACCCTTCAAAGAATGGTTCAAGGAAAACTTTGAATTATCAGTAAAATCAGTAATTGATGAAATACGTAATTGAGCAATCTAAACTTATAGAATTCGTCGTGACCATGATTGACCATGAGATTGAGAACTATTATATTCATGAACAAAGCGGACAATACGCTCTAAATAATAAAGATGGTAAATGTCTTATAAATTATGTTTCTAATCATAAAGAATTATATTACGACCATTCTTTATATGAATTTATAAGAAATTTCATACCAATTGGTTATGATACAGACACCTTCAAGGAAGGTGTTAAAGAATATTTTAACTCTGAATTTCCCGATTTAGTTGTTAAACGAGTTCACGGAGCAAACATTGTATAAGTTTCTAAAAAATTATTTCCCAAATCCAAAAAATAATTGTATCTTTGTCTTATGAAAGTTAAAAGACAAGATATAGAATGGTTTTTAGAAAACATCACTCGCAAAGCCGAAAGGGATGGTATAGAACTTACCAATGAGTATTTAGCTAACGAACTTGCCGGTTATATGGAAGTTAACCCTGGTTGTGTTAATATGGATGAGAGCAACCGTTCAGGTAGGTATTATTATTCTACCGTAGGGTATGGTGTGTATAGTTTACTTGGAGAAAGATACAGAATGGGTAGGGTTGAGATATTTGATAGACAGAACGATAGTGGTTATCAGGTAGATGAAGGTGTGTATTGTATGCCATTTGAGGCCGCAAACCAATTTGAACAGTTCATAGAGAATATAGAAACTGACTTACCAATCAATATAGAGATGGGAACTATGGCTCAATGTCGTGCGGCAGTGGCTGAAGAACTTGGAATACCTGAAGATAAGTTAAATGATAAAGAAACCCAAAGGGAGTTTTATAAAAAGAAGAATGATGAATACGCGCAATCTCTTGGGTATAAGGATTTTGATGACCAACTTGCAAATAGTAGTTTGGGTGATTTAAGATTAAAAAAAGATTAATATGTTAATAAATTTTTTGATTATTATGGGAGTTCTTGTTATATTTGCAATTATTGATTTAATTAAATTTAAGAAAAAATGAAAAATAGGGTAAGGGAAGTTCAGTTTGATTATTTGGAATTCTTGTTTAAGGGTATGTTTTCTGTTAAATCAAAAAATTATCCTAATTCTACCTTCTTCAAAAAAGATGATAAGGTGATATTGGAATTGGAAAAATCTGGCACATTATGGGTTTTATATTCAGTTTGGAGTAATATTTCCGATATGTTTTCCTATGGTTACGAAGAAACCCAACAACTTATAAAGGAATGGGTGGAAGCTCAATTAAAATTGAGGGGATTTGCGCCTCATGAAAAAGTTTTATGTACTTGGGGAAAGGTGGAGGCTCAATTAAAACAGGAGGAAGTTACACCAAAAGCTTCTTGGCTTGTTATGAAACAACAGGTGGAAGAACAATTAAAACAGGAGGTAGTTACACCAAAATTAAAAAGACAACCTTTATGGTATAAGGTGGAATCACAATTAAAAAATGAGGAAATAACACCTAGAGCTCAACATGCCTGTTCCTTTCAGTTGGTGGAATCACAATTAAAAAATGAGGAAGTGACACCAAAAGAGGCCATTGCACCACCATATAGTTGGAGAAACTTAAAACAGGAGGAAGTGACACCAAGAAACGCCATAGCACCACCATTTAGATGGAGAAAGTTAGACTCGGAGGAAGTAACACAATAAATTTAATAAGAATGAAAAAAAATAATTGGGATATTGGGTTGGTATATTTTTTACTATTCGCGGCGGCATCCATATTTTTTGGTGCAACCGTTCAAGTCATATATGAATTTTTAACTCGTAAATAAAAAGTTATGGAAAATGTTAACAGTTGCGCATATGTTGCAAAGATAGATGAAATAAAAGAAATAGTTGGTGCAGATAAAATAGAACAAGCCCGCATCGGTGGATGGAATTGCATTATACAGAAGGGAGAATATAATGTTGGTGATTTGGTTGTTGTTGCAACCACTGATGCGGTTATACCCGAGAGTTTATCTGACGCAATGAACGTAACCAACTATCTCCGTAAGGGACAAAGGGTTAGGACTGTAAAGTTAAGAGGAGTATATTCAGAGTGTTTGATTATTCCACTTAAGTATGCTGAAAAATTAACACATCCTAAATCAAAATGGGCTGAGGGCACAGATATGATGGAATTGTTAGGTATCTTCAAGTATGAACCACCAGTTAAACAAATAACTCTTGGTTCAGGTAGAACAATAAGATATTCGGAAAACCCGAACTTCTTGGTCTATTGGAAATTTCCTAATCAAAAGAACGTTCCTGATATGTTTAATGAGGAAGATGACGTTCAAATAACAAGGAAGATACACGGCACAAATGCGAGATTTGCAGTGGTTAAAAAAGTAAAATTATCATTTTGGGATAAAGTTAAGAAGTTTTTTAGAGTTGCCGATAAATGGATAGATTATGATTTTTGTTATGGTTCTCATAATGTTGAGAAAGGCTCTGATTCGCAAGGGTATTACTCAAGTGATGTATGGAGGGAGATAGCGGACAAATATAACATAAAAGAAAAGTTATGGAATTTTGTTAAACATTATTTATTAGAAGACACTGGTTCAGGTATAACATTATATGGTGAAATCTATGGTGCGGGAATACAGAAAGGATATGATTATGGTTTGGAAGAGATAAAGTTTGTTGGTTTTGATATAATGATAAATGGTAAATATTTGGATACACTCAATACTAAATTGATATTAACCGACTTTTTAAGATTACCACACGTAGAAGAATTATATGTCGGTAAATGGAGTAAAGAAGTTCAGGATATATTTGTGGTTAATAATTTCATACCCAAAACCAAAGTTCCACACGAAGGTATAGTGGTTAAAAGTATAACTGGTGAACGTAGTAAGGTGAGTAAAGTAATCAATCCTGACTATCTTATCTATTCAGAAAAACACAATGTAGAAGATTCGCATTAAAAAAATAATATATGGATAATTTAGATACAATATATACGACAGTCATTGCCATAACAGGATTTTTAATGGCGTGGGAACTCAAAAGAAAAAAAAAGAAATAATATGAATAAAGGTTTGCTTACAAATACCGACAAACGTTGGTATATTAATCAATTACCAATACACGAACAACATAGTTTTTGGTTAACAATGTTTGGTGAGGTTGGAAAGGAAATGACATATGTTATTGAGAGTGGAAGGGCGATATTAAAGGCTGATGGGCCTGACACTCATGAATATATACAAGATTAATATTTGATTATATAAGAAAAAATTTTTAATATTGTGATATGAAGAAATTATTGATAGCCATAGGTCTAATTATGGTGATAAACACAGGTAAATCTCAAGTATCAGTTGATGATGATTATTTCCCAGCATTTGTTGCAGCACAAAAAATGATTGCCGAAGAACAAGACAGTATCAGAAATCTTAAAGATAGTACTTTAACTGCCGAACAGATTGCACAACTACCAACAAACAAACAAGTCACCAAATTGGATTTACCTGTAAAGGATGATGAGAATGAAATATCTGAAGATAACTATGAGATAACGGGAGCTACCGTATTCTGTGAAGAAAGGGTGGTGGGATTAAAGTTTAAGTCAATAACAAGAAAACAAAGGTTTGTGTTGTTTAAGACAATTAAAAAGAACGTTTCTTTGGATGGTGTAGATAAGAACTATAATAAATTTACGGGAACCTATTTAATACCAATCTCTTATTGGAATAATCTATCAACAGGAGGTTCATTAACATGGGAACAACTACTATATATAAAACAAAACTTTAAGTTATGATGGGAAAGAAAATTAGTTTAGTATATGACTATGATATGAAATTTGTAGATGATACACTTTGTGAGGTATGTGGTGAAAAAACAATACCATCAGCAATGATTTGTCAAGATTGCTTTGAGGTATTAAAAGAATTAATACTTGAAAGAAAAGAGTATATTAAAAAATATAAAAATGACACCGCAGGAGGCGTATAAAAACTATTACAGATATTGTAGAGATACGGAAACTTGGACTTCTGATTTTATTAAACATAATCTCAAGAAGAGTTGGATTGACTATGAGGAGTTTAATTTTGAGGAGTTCAAGGATAAGATATTAACTGATGATAAGTTTAATGAGAGGTGGGGTAATGGATGTAGGGAAAAATTAAAAAATTAAAAAAATAAGTTATGAATAATATAGATAAACCAAAACAACCATTAACCAGAATAGTAACGGAAGGTACTTCAGGTACATGTTCGATTTGTAAGTCAACCGAAATAAAGAGATTTATATTTTTTGGAAGGTCTATTGGTTGTATTCAACCTAAATGCGAAAATTATTACAAAAGATATAAAAAAATATAAAATTATGTTTTTTGGAACAAATGGATGCATGTATAACTGTGGTGATAGTTGTACAGGAGAATGTATAGAACCTATAAAACCTATGAGTAAGAAACAAAATGCAAGAATCCTAACAGATTTATTAGAATATCTTAAAGAAGAACATTCAAATCTTCCAACACACGTTTTTGAAGTACTAGGTGAAGTAATATATGATTTAAAAAAATAGAAAGTTATAAATAAAAAATATGAAGAATAGACAAGTTATTAAAGTAGAAGTGCCAAAAGAAATCTGGGATGCGGATATGTCAATATGGAATGTATTGTTCGGAAGAAGAGATATTATGGGTGCTTGGATGAAGAGTATAGTAAGCGTAGTTAATCAAATAAAACATTAAACAAAATACAAAGTTATGACAAACGAACAATTTATTTATTGGTTGAAAGGATATATGGCAGCACAAATTGACTGTCAGATTAAGACTGATATTGAGAAAGCACTTACAAGCGTAGGAATTAAGTCTACTAGTACACTCATGGGTTAATTACCAAAACTTATAAGGGTTAAAAAAACTATAACAATAGAAAGTTATGAATATAGACAACAAATACATTATTAATGGTATTTCCATTGACAAAACAAAATATGGGTATAAAGTATTCACTATACCAACCCAACACTTTAACATAGTTAATTTGGATGAATTAACCAATGAAAGATTTGAAGAGGCAATGAAATTCCAAAACGAAAGAGAGGATTTAGAAAATCAACTTATAAAATTAATGTTTGAAAATGAATAACATAAACAAAAAGTTTTATACAAGGTTATCGGAAAGTCACAGACCAGATTTGCAACCTAATGGTAAAATAGTAAGATGTATTGGTGATAAAGGTAATGGATATTTAGTCGTTACTACTGATGAAGAAATATCACCTAACACTTGGATAACTCACAAATCTCAACTTAAAGAAATAATATAAAATTATGAATAACATAGATAAAGCATATACCGAACTACTCCAAGACATTATAGACAACGGTTACACTAAAGCCGACCGCACTGGCACTGGAACCCGAAGCATATTCGGTAGACAAATCCGTCACAAAATGTCAGAAGGATTTCCACTGCTAACAACCAAAAAGATGGCTTGGAAAACTATGGTGACAGAACTACTATGGTTCTTACGTGGTGATACCAATATCAAATACCTTGTTGATAATGGATGTCATATCTGGACAGGAGATGCGTATAAGAATTATGAATCTAAACAACAAACTAATTACTATATACCTACATATTCACAAGAAGAGTTCATCAACAAAATCAAAACCGATGATGAGTTTGCTAAGAAGTGGGGTGAATTAGGACCAATCTATGGTAAGCAGTGGAGAAGTTGGGGTGGTGAATTTTCATTACATATTGGTTTAGAAAGTGATGGAAGTCAAGATAAAATAAATTTTAAAAAGGGTATAGACCAAATCGCAAACTCAATCAATCTACTTAAAACAGACCCAGATTCTAGACGCAATATAGTTAATGCGTGGAATGTGGAGGATGTTGAAAGTGGTAGTATGGTTCTGCCACCCTGTCATTATGGATTTCAAGTATATACAAGAGAGTTATCTGAAAGGGAAAGATTAGATTATGCGATGAATGTACTAAAAATTTATCATCCAATAAAAGATGGTGAATTAGTTGGAACAAGAGAAGAACATTTTACTAAATATAACATACCAACCAGAGCAATCTCATTAATGTGGAATCAGCGCAGTGTCGACACGGGACTCGGTTTGAGTTTCAATATAGCAAGTTATGGATTATTGTTAATGATGATAGCGAAACAAGTTAATATGATTCCTGATGAATTGATAGGTAATTTAGGAGATGTACATTTGTATCTTAACCATATAGACCCAATAAAAGAACAATTAACAAGAGAACCATACGAATTACCAAAGTTAAAAATATTAGATAGTAAAGTTGATGATATAGCACATTATGAAATTGGTGATTTTATTTTAGAAGGATACCAGAGTCACCCCGCAATAAAAATGCCACTAAGTAATTAATTATGAAAAAATATATAACGACTTTTATAGTCATCGCAATGGGTATTAGTATAATATTTTTATTTATACAAAACCAAAAAAATAAAGAAATGTTAGACAAGATGAAGCCAATACAATCATACATTGATTCCATTGTGTCCGAAAACCAAATGAAAGACATTGAGGTTGGTAGATATGAATACATTTTAGACAGGGTAGACCAAGAAATGTCACCCGAGTGTAAAGATAAGTTAGATTCCATATTCAGTGAGACGGAATAAAATTTGATTATTCGGGATAATATGTTATCTTTGTTAAATGAGTAAGATAATCTTTTTAGATATTGATGGCCCATTAGCTTGGGGAACTTGGATGGATGGCAGAATTAAGATTAATGATAATCTTACAATACGTTATCCATGGGTTAAAGAGGATTGTGATGCACTCACAACAATATTGGAACAAACAGGGGCTCAAATAGTTTTAAGTTCAGATTGGAAGTATCATTATACTTTACCACAGATGAAAGAAATTATGGATTACTATGGAATACCAAGTGATGCTCTTATTGACCATACAACCAAAACTGCGACCAAGGTTAAGATGAGTTCATCACAATCAATGGACAGAGCAAATGAAATTATCCAATGGTTAAAGGAAAACAAAGTTAAGAAGAATTGGGTTGCCATTGATGATTTGGAATTAGGTAATGGTTTCAGTTATTTCAAGTATCCAAAGTATAGACACGTTCAGGTTGATGGTGACCACGGATATGGTGGTAAGTTAAGAGATAAAGTTGATAAAATTATTAAAATATTAAATAAGTAATGAAAAAGAAACCTGATTTAGTGGTATGGAGTGAAGATAGAGGATATTATCAAGGACAACTAACATATGGTTCCAATATTGGAGCACCAGCAATTAAGTTGGATGATGTTAAAGGTTGGAAACAAAACCAAGTTGGTCAGGTTAATAATCATTTTAACGTTAGATTTGATGAACTGAAGGCTGAGTTTAATCAGATTTTAGAAGAGGTATATTGGAATGAAAGGGTATATGAATCAGATTACTTATTCATTCCTGTCATTGGGGATATATACCATCTTTACAAACGAGATAACAACACTACATTCTTATCAATGGTTGAACCGAGAAGTTGGAACAAAGAACATATAGGTAGCTTTAAATTGGACTCAAATAAAAAATGGAACAAAATATGAAAAAGAACTTAAAAACATTAGACGAACATAATACACAACAAAGGCAATATCAAATGTCTATGATGGATGATACACCACGATTAAATGGTATTGCTTGTCCTAATTGTGAGGAAGAGATGTATGATACAAATCCAAATATGGTTTTAACATCATTTCCAGCTCAAAAGAATATTCACTGTGAGAACTGTAAATATACAGGATATAGAGTGTTATAATAAATTAAAAAAAAATAAAATATGAAAAATTTAAGTAAGATTTTTATGTTGATTGCGTTTATTTCTGCGGGTGCTAGCATGGTCATTAATATGATTAATGGTACTTCTTGGAGTTGGCAAGTAATAACCATGATGTGGGTTTTTGTTGCATATATGAATGAAAAAACTGCTGATAGGTATAGGAATTTAATTGATAAAATGTCAAAATAATAATTATGAATATAGGTTTTATCCCTCACGGAACAATCTCAAAGAAAAAAAGAATTTATTGGGAAGGGCAGTTTCTTGCCTTTGTCAGAGACTTCAAGGATGGTATAACATTCTTTAAGTTGAGAGTTAATCTTGATTTATATAAAGATAGTCATTCACCAGCATTTCAGATTGAGTTAACAATACTTAATTGTTATAATCACCTTTGGATATATCAAAATAATCCTGATGATGAGGATGATTAAATAGTATAATATTATTTAATTGTATATTTATTTGTATGAAATACATTGTAGATATACTAAAACAATTTACCGTAGAACAAAGGTTCGCGGTTTTGGTGTTTATATTACTTGTAATGTCTTTGACTTACATTCTTACGACTTATATTAAATCCGATTCCAAAAGTTGTTCCGAGGTTATAGAATTAAACAAGAAATACGTTAAGGATTTTGTTGTAATATCAAACATGATAAGAGAAGAAAGAATGAAAAATCTTCAAGTTGCCGTTGTTGATACGGCATCATTTCCTGTTGGAGATGAAGTTAGTGCGGAAGAAGATACAATATCAATACCGGTAAAAGTTGCCGAACCTGAAATTAATATAATGGATTCTATTTTATCAATAACTGAATCAAATACAAAAGAATAATGAAATATCTTATAACAGAAACACAATACAATAAGTTTTTTAAGGGTGGTCCTGATTTAGAATCTGCGGTTATTCATTATCTAAATAATATGATGAATGGTGCTAAAAGAACTGTAAAACCTAAGGTAAGAAATTATGGTAATTTACGGGAGACGTGGTGTAAAGATGGTAAAGAACTTATGTCGGTTCATTATTACTTCGGAGAACCTGATGGTGAAGATGATATTAAGAATAATAATTTTTATAACGGACAAATCTTTATTAGTGAGAAAACGGTTGAGACCATATCAAAATTATTTAACCTTAGAATGAAATATATTCTACATGTAATATCTGAATGGTATGATGAGACATATACTCAAAAGTTTGCTAAAGAGATGAATGAACCACATTTACATATTGACGATACGGAAGTATTAGATAAAGAATATCCATGCGCTGAGGAAATTATAATACCTGAAGAGATAACAGATAAAGAAATGATGGATTTTATAGTTAAACATACATTATATAGAGAGAATGAGGTGATTAATATGATAAACACAGGAACTGACTTAAAAGAGTTATATCTTGAGATTTTAGAAATACAAGATAGTAATAGAAGACACGGATTTTAATATGAAATACTTAATAACTGAATCACAAATGAAATCATTTCTAAATGATTATCTGAAAAGGTTTAAACCTGAATTGTTTAATTTATCCAAGTTTCCAATGAGGCGTAAAGATAAAACAGTTTATGGGTATGAATTTGAAGTTGATGATACTTTAATACTAATTTTTGAGTATTTTATAATGCCTGAATCAAAAAATGAAGTTTGTGTGTCATGTCCAAAACTTAGAGTAACTAGAAAATTAAGGAATGAAGTTGAAGGTATGTTTGGGCCTCAAGGGATTGACTTACTTGCTGAATGGTTTGAAGATACCTATAATCTACCTGTTAAAACTTATTTTGTCTAATGAAATACGTTATAACTGAATCACAATACGAACAACTGTCAGAAATGATTAAACTTGACATCAAAGTGGGAGATACTATTATGGGGGGTAAGTTTAAGAATAAAAAGATTGTTGTTAAAACAATAGGGAAGAATGAGAAGGGTGATATAACAATAAATGGTAAACCACTATTAAGGTTTAGAATAATAAAATAATTAATTATGGAATGGGTATCACCTGAAGTAGAACAATTTTACACAATGTTAAATAAAGTATATACGACATTATTAACTCATAACCATCCGTATGTTAAAAAAGTGTATATTAACCCAGTATCATTTAATCAGGCGTTTATAGATACTGAAGAAAGATATAATGATGTTGAAGTGATAATGTGCGCTCAATTTACTTCACCTGAATATGCTGAAAGAAATAAAGGTAGAGAGTTAGGAACCGATGTTTCTCAATTACTTATAGACATAATTAAAATGGTGCCAAACAATGAAATTCTGAATGGTAGGAAGCTATATGCTAAATTAGAAATAAACAGAACAAGAGATTGTGAAGGAGTGGTAGAGTTTCACAGAGAATGGTAATATGAAACTAATTATAACAGAATCGCAACATAATGCAATCATGAAGATGATTATGCGGAGCCAACAAGAGGATGGGGAATACTTTGACCCAACGATTATTGTTTGTAATGAACCAAGTGATATACCGAAATGGGTTAAAGCGTCAATACATGATGATGATAATATGTGGAGAAGGTATATAGAAGCTTTTGGTACAATATATATAGTTAAAAATGATGAGGATTGGTTTATAATACAAAAAAACAGCGAAGGACAATGGAGAGTAGGTAGTAAAAATGATGAAAGGATTACTGAATTTGAAATGATGAAAGACTTAGGAATTGCTAAATACGGAATAGATATAGATACATTATTGGGACTATGAAATACATTATAACAGAATCAAAATTAGATGAAATCATTGACGATTATATTACCATGCAATTTAGTGGTTTGAAACTTGTTAATGAAGATAAACACAGGGCAGTTTGGATTGGACCTGACCGAAAACCTGTTATTATTATTATAAGTGATGATGAATCTTTTGAAGCGTATATTTTAGAAGATGTTTATAGGGCTGTAGTTAATATATTCTCAATAAAAGAATTCAAAGAAATTCAGAAACACTTAATTAGATGGTTTAATAAACATATGGGAATAGAGGTTGATGAAGTTACAACTTTTGATAATGAAGGTCACGATTATGCATATTAATCTTCAAAATGCTGATAGAGACCAAGTTTTAATCCGCTAAACATATTATTAGTATCATTACCTATATTATCTGTTGCTTTACGAATAATAATATTCATTTTTCCACCAAGCTTAATCGCTAATTTCCTATCAAAAAATATGTTTATGTCATAAGAATCATGTACTTCGTTATAATCAACCCAAAATTTTTTAACACCATAATATTCATCAATATTCATATCTAAATAAGATTCTATTATTTTGGTCATATTATCCTCGGCTTCATCTGTAATTTGTTCATTGATTGGTTCTTCCATGTATAAATTAATTAAATCATCCATAGATAATCCAAGATATTCTATACCAAGAATTCTCATAAAATCAAGTTCGCTCAAACCAAAATCAAGATGGTCGGCAATATTCCAACCATCATATTGGTTTCCTCTATCTTGAGCCAAGAACAATCCTTTTTTTGTGTCAAACCAATACATTGGTCCAAATCTATTTAGATAATGATTTAACATTCTTTCACCAATAATTTTATCAAACTCTTCAGGTAGTTCCCACTTGTTGGTCACCATATGTATTTTACCTGTTAAATCAAGACCGAAGTTAGATTTAATAATATCTTTCATTTTAGATTCTGTAATTAAAACTTTCATATTTATATAAATATACGATATTTATTAACATGGACTTAAAGCATACAATAAAAAGGGTGTTGAGGGAAGAAGAATCTAAGGATGATATGAGCCCGATGATAACTGATTTACTGAATAATATTGTCGTAAATGATAACGAGGATGTATGTAAGGTTGAGGTAACGGCACCATGGAATAGGGAAACAATATCAGGTGGGGATTACAAAAGTTATAAAGTTAATGTGTATTTTATTGGTGGATATGGAAGTAAGAACTGGCCGAGAACAGAAGCGGTAAAAGATAAAGAAGAAAATATTATGAATGAAATTTGGGAGACGGTATATAATTTTATGGGAATTGGGACTGATTTGTATTCAAGTAGAGTTAAGAATTGTAATGAGAACATACAGGAATCAACTAATAAAGATGGTGATGAGAAGATTAGAAGATATATTCTCAGGAGAGTTCCTTGGCATGAAATATTGGAAGGTCTTGATGATGGTATTAAACTTGCGGACGCTAGATATGAGATGTATAATAATGAGGATTCAATGAGTTTGAGTAGATATACTTATTTAGTTATGGCAGTTTTAATGGACCATATACTTTTGTTTCTAAAAGATGAGGTATCTCAAGAAATAATCCATTATGGTGCGACAGAAAACTATTTAAGTAAACTATTCGCTGATGAAATATTTAAGTCATACAATAGAATTACGGATTAAACTATGAAATATATTATAACAGAGGAGCAGGAAAAAGTTATTGACCAAAGCAAATTTAATATGGGTCCTCTTGGTTATGCAATTAGACAGATAATGGATATTTATGATTTACCTTGGGTTACCAAGTATATAGTTATGTATTTGGAAGATAATGATTATTTGATGATACTTTGGTCAAGCCGAGGAGCGGTTACTAGTGAAATGGAACGTAAAATAGCTAAATATGTGGAACAATTTGTGCCGATAAATGTCGCAATATCAGTAATATCTTAAATAATATGAACCTACAAGAAAACATACAGAGAATTAAAGAGATGATGTTGTCAGAGGAGATGGTTCAATCTGACGCATGGAAATCAATAAAAACAACAATAGACATCCTAAAGAAAAAGAAGAAGGTATTATTGTTAAGTTGTTCCAATAGATATAATTGGGATGAAGATAACATTGATATTCCAAAATCAAAAATGATTGCGTTATATATCAAAGAAGAGTTAGGTGATAGTTGTGTTTTAATAGATGTCACTGACCTTAAAATACTACCATGTGAAGGTAATGTATCAAGGAAAGATGGGAATACTTGTGGTGTTAAAGATGCCAAACTCAAAGATGATGATAAAAACCCATCAGGACATCATAGATGTTGGGCTAGTATTAATAATAAATCTGATGAACTATGGAAGATATCCAAAGAGTTGTTTGAGTCAGATGCTGTTGTATTCTTTAGTTCAATAAGATGGGGACAAGCAAACATGTATTATCAGAATTTAATAGAGAGATTAAATTGGTTGGAGAATAGACATACAACACTTGGAGAATCAAATATAATAAAGAATATTGAGACAGGATTTATTTGTGTTGGGCAGAATTGGAATGGTGAGAATGTTACGGAAACACAAAAGGAAGTTCATAAATTTTATGGATTCAAACCTAATGAAGATTTGTATTGGAACTGGCAATATACCAAAGATGTGAATGATGAAAGTCAAAAGTCGTATAAAGATGCTCATGATAAATTTATGAAAGATACTAAACTACCTGAATCAGAAAAATAATATGAAACTAAGGGAAACAATAAGAAAAGTATTGAGGGAAGAGCACGAAGATATGCATAAAAAGTTTAATGTGTTTATGTTAAGAAGAGATTATCAAATTAAGGATTCAATTAAAAAAGCTATGAAGATAATTTTACCAGCAGTAAATGCAAATGGTATTGATAAATCAAAGGATTTTGTTGTAGAAGCAATATGTAATTCGGCGGTTATATTATTATTTAATGAAAATAATTTGGATTTGGGTGGGGAAGAGTATTATGAATCGGCAAAAATATATATAAAAAACAATTATACTGATTATATTATAGAACAATTAAAATTAGGTGAAGAGAAAAATAAGGGAATTAACGAGAGCATTAGCCCGTGGATTCTAAGAAGATTTGATATTGATGAATTGGATGATTTGGTTAAAGATGTCAAAGACCAAATAGAAGAGGGACAAACTATGATAGATGCGATTTATGATACGGTAAGACAATTTATTGCAACAAAACAATTTAATGATATTGATAATGCAGGAACAGAACAAGAATATTGGGATTCGTATTTGGTTTATGAAAAACCTCTTATTAAATTTGTTAAAGAAAAATTGGAATCAGGAAAAGAAGAGATGAGAGAACAAATAGACAGAGTAAAGAATTGGATACAATTTTTGAATGAAAACATATCTAACACAGAATTCATAATTGATGATAATCAATTTAAACTTTTGGTTGATAACGAATTGGTTAGTTCTTGTTATTTTACTATATTAGATAATTATGTTGGTTTACATGGTATGATTACTTACGAAAAGTTTTTAAGAATGGGATATGGTAAAATTTTAATGAAAAATATTTTTAATCATGTTAAAAATAAATTACATATGAATTTGATAAAATTATCAGTAATGAATGATAATCATAGAGCGATAGATTTCTATAAAACGTTAGGATTTATAAGTGAAAAGGACAATAAAAATAAAATGAATCATACTATGTATAAAGAATTGGGTTCAGAAAAAGAAGAGATGAGAGAAGAAGAACTAACTGAAAGATGTTGGGCAGGATATACCCAAAAAGGAATGAAAACAATGTTTGGTAAAAGATATCCTAATTGTGTAAAAAAGAAAAAGTAATGAACCTACAAGAAAATATAAATAGGATTAAACAGATGATGGGTATTAATGAAACCTTCGATGTACCCTCAGATTCTTATATTACCATGAATATCAAAAACTTTCCAAAATATAAAAAGGAGATATCAAATTTATTACAAGATAAATTACAATCATCGAATGGTAATTTTGTTGAATTCAAAAATTCAGTTGTAATTGATAAAGACCCATTTGTAAAGGCACCTGTTTTATCCAAAGATTTACAAAATATAGATAACAAATATTTGAACTATATGATTTCAATGGGGTCGAAGGCATTCAACTCGATGTTGTACTCAATATTTACGGATTATTATGGTTTAACAAGTAAACAAAAAACAAAATCTGAAATAGTAAACTGTGACCCTTCCAATTTCAAAATTATTGGTCCTTTGGTTGCCCAAGATGATAAATCTCTTATGAATTATTGGGTGAGTCAAAAGGGTGGTAAAGTTTATAGAATTAAATTACCTGATGAATGTGCGGAACAATTAGATGTAAAAGATAAAACAACATATGTAACTGTAGAACCCGTAGAAAATAGAATTCATTTTCCTAAAGGTGTACCTGAAAAGTTAAGAGGGAAAAAATTAGGAACTTTGATTTATTTGGCGATGATTAGGAAACTTGGATATATTACAAGTAGTATGGGGAGTTCTGCGGAAATTAAAATGATATATCAAGATTTATTATCGAACCCTGATTATAATTTAATGTCTTTATTGTTACAACAACAAGTGTTGGTTATAGATAAAAACACTAGCGAAGATGTTAAAAAAATATTCAATGATTTTGTATCGAATAAATATACTGATAAAAAATCTGTACGAATATCACCAAAATTAAAAGAAAAGTTAGGGGAAGATTTTACAAATTGGTATGATGGTTTAGAAGAAAATCCTGAGATGTCTATAGAAGATAAAATCAAAAAATATGAAGGGTTAGAGCCAAAAGGTGGAGATACTGTAGTTGATACCACAAATAGTAAAATTTATTCTTTTTATGGTGAGTGGGAATATAAAGGAGAAAAAAGATTTCAAGTAGGAAATGAAAAGTTTGAAAAGTTAGAATTACCTATTGAGGATAAAAAAAGATTTAAAGTTATTCATAGAAGTGAAAAATAATATGAACCTACAAGAGAACATACAGAGAATAAAACAAGTTATTAACCTTATATGTGAGGAAAAATTACCTGCAACACCAAATGACTTAATTAGGACTTTACCTGAGGAATTAAAGAGTTTGTTATTTAAGCAGTGGGGAGCAAAGCAAAACCCAAAGTGGCATCCTGAAGGTAATAGTTTGAAACATATACTTGTTGTTATAAAGAGGGCATATCATCACTACCCTGATGATGTCAATATGATTATGGCTGCACTCTTCCACGACTTGGGGAAGATGGATACATATGGTATTAACCCCAAAACAGGGGAACCAACGGCATACGGACATGAGAACAAATCTACGGATTATGTGGAACAATTTAAGGATTGGATATTAACATTTGAGGGAACGGATATTGAGCAGATAAAGTACTTGGTTAAGAATCATATGAAAGTTAAGCCAAGCACATGGGATGCAATGAGAGACACCAAGAAGGAACCAATATCATCACATCCGGCATTTGATAAGTTAATGGGATTCACGGATAAATTAGATGGTGGGGGATATAATATAGAGAAATAATTAAGGACATCTTTTTTTAAAGAAATCAAAAATCTTTTTGGAATGGACGATTGTGATATACTCACTTATCATATGCCATATTTCATGCCACTCCTCCTCATCATCATTAAGGTCTGAAAAATATTCATAATACATATCTTCGTTAACTGATTCTATTATGAAGTTCAAAAGCCATCCTTTATCTCCTTTACAATGATAACAGATATCAAATGTGAATGGTTTTTTTAACCTTAAATCCACAAGTTCATCAATTGCACCTGTTCTCCTTAATACTTTAATTTTATTTTTATCTTTCATATTAATCGCATTCTTCTTCTTTTCTATATTGGTAAAATTCTACAATTTCATTACCCATTCTTTCTTTAATTAATGATGTTATATACTCGGAAAGTTGTGAGAATGTTTCGCTTCTCCAATCATCCAAGTAGTTATATAAATAGGTATTGGCGGAATCTACTGATACTCGTTCTAAATATTGTTTTTCATTTTTAAAATCACAAGGGTAGTACATATCAAGACCTTCATTAACAATATCTCTAATCCATCCCCAATCTTCTTCGGTTCTACGAAGGACTTGGACTCTATCTTTCTGTGATTCGGTTATAATATATTTCATATTAACAATCTTTAGCTAAAGTACCAACATAAAAATCGTCTTCTTTAAAAGAAAACCATGATTCCACAAAATCCTGAATTTTATGTTTTATTGTAAGTGATAAACGTTTTTGAGTTAAGTCATTAAATTTCTTTAATTCCGATAATTTTAAATAAATATAAATATCAAATATTGCATCATCTTCATCGCTATCAGTGGGATGAGCAACAATATCACAAATCCAAGTACTTTCTGAGAAATGTGACTTTATAATTTCAGCAATATTATCGGCAATTGCCCTTTGTTGGTTCTCTGTTATAATGTATTTCATACTTTAATTATTTACCAATCCCATTCTCTTGCAGAATAGACCGTAACCTCAAATTTATTTTCAAACCACATTGCAATACCTTCCATTGCTTGTCCTCTATCCATATTAAACATGCCTGATACCATTGATATTATAAATGGGTCAATAGATAATTGATGTTCAGAATATTCAAAATTAAACATTCCAGTATACTCATCATAAGTGTCATGAACAAAAATTTCATGATTATCCGATTCTACTTTCATCTTTAATGTATCAAGATAATGATTAATTAACTTATGTCTAGATGATTCGGTTATAATGTATTTCATTATTAATGGTTTATTAACATTTCAATTATGTCATCTAATGTTTTACTGGTTAATTTATCATAACGGACACTATATTCGCCCATATCTCTTGAATTTTCATGCCCACCCCACACATTAATTATTGCATTACTATAACCTAAATATTCTATATTATGGTAACCATCATTATCTTTGTAATAAAATATTGGTTCTTCATCAAGTTCACCAAGATGGACACCACCATCGGTTTTGTTGTTTATATAATTTTTTATAGTATCAATTTTAACTTTGTCAGGTATTTCATAATCACCCAATAGTTCTTTAAGATTATTATAACCGCTAACAAATTTAGATGCCGTAATAATACCTTCCTTATCAATTAGTTCAATAATTGATTTAGATGCGTTATTTAATTGTTCTTCGGTTATAATATATTTCATATTATGGTTTTTTTCTTATTTCAGATGCGTGTATGGTTAATCCGTGATTAACATAAGGAGCAAAACCTTTATAGTCGAGCCCTGATGTTTTGGTATTAAAGTAGCTCTCAATATCTTTTCTAATTTCTTGAGTCAAGTTAAATCCTTTGTTTCTAATAATACTGTCTGCTGCAGGGTTTGTAATGTATGAGTCGTCAATATGTTCAAAATATGCATTAATAATATATTCGGGTGGTTCAAAAAATTCACTTACCCTAACGGATATATCCATTGGTTTATAAATCATCTTGATGTAATTAATTATTATATTTAATAATTGTTCGTCCATATTAGTATACAAATGTTTTAACGGGTAAATGTGGAAATTTATCTCTAAACCATTGTTCAAATACAGGTTTCCAAAAAGAACTAAAAAACCCATCTAATTTTGAAATAAATTCGGTGTCCATAAATTCCAATACTGGAGATTTATCTAACCACTTTTCTTTAATAGTATTCTCCCATTCACGTCCAAATGTTAAGTTCTCATAGAATTCTCTACTTACATATTCAAAATACCAATCATCCTGTTCATTATTAGAGTATTTGTCACCATAAAAATTAAGTAGATTTTCATCTGATTTATCGTTATCATAATTATATCCATGTTGATATCTAATATTATCTTCAGTTAACATATTGTCAATGAATTTATATATGGCATCAAATAGTTGTTTATCTTCTATAATGTATTTCATGATAATATCCAATTATATTCTTTATTTCCTTTATCGGCAATATCAAAACCAAAATATTGTTTAATAAACATCTCGAAGTTCTGTTCACCAAATATATTATACATTGATTCAAATTTTTCATTCAGTTCCCATTTGGTGTCTGACTGTCTATGTCTATCATCATATTCACCAAACCACGGTTCATCATTAATATCAATATATTCGGTATTAATATATGTATAATCATCTAGTCCTGAGCCATAGCCGCTATTACCTCTACCTGTTATTCTTTTTTGATGAAGGGGTTCCAATAATGTGGGGTAGTTCATTTTAATATACAACTCCATCGCCTCATATATTTTGTTTTCAGTTATTAAGTATTTCATTTTTATTTAACCTTAATTGATTTACATTTAGAATTATATTTATTCCTAATCTCTTCTCTTTTTGTTTCCAAATATTCATTAACAAAATTTTTCACTTCTTGGGTTTTTTCCAAATCTCCAATTTCAAACTCCAATTGGTCTACTGTATCCAAATTAACCATATAAAAAAATTGTTCAAATGGATGGGAACATTTAAATATTTTCCAAATCTGATTAAATGAATTATCAATAATTTCATCTATTGCATTAATTCTTCTTAAAACAAATAATCTATCTTTTTGGTTTTCTGTTATAATATATTTCATCATGGGTACATAAATGATTTAACGTCAAAATCGGGGTATCTATCTGAGAACCATTGTTCAAACACTGGCTTCCAATACTCACCAAAATATCCATTTAGTTTATCGCACCACCATTTGCAAGGTTTTAGGTCAAGAAGAGGTGCTATATCAATCCAATCACGTGCGAACTCAGGTTCAGATTTCATTACATATTCATAATATTCTCTACGTATATATGTGAAGTATTTCTCATCAATAACATCACTGCTATACTTATTGCCAATAAACTCAATAATGGTTTCATTAGTTCCTTCATCGTCATCGTAATCTTCCTCATATTCCCAGCTTATACCATCTTCCACAAGGTCATCATCAATGAACTTATATATGGCATTAAATAGTTGTTTGTCTTCTATAATATATTTCATACTGTATATAAATATAATGGAATAAACAATTAGGGATATCTTAATAGCTCAATTTTATTAAAAGACAAAAGGGGGATATACATATTGAGCCAACGATTTATTATAACAATTGTTTCATCTTCAGTTAATGAGAACATGGCCTGAACAACGCCCCATTTTAGAGGATGAATAACTAAACTTTTATTAAAAGGAGATATCATGGCAACAGGAGATTCATCATCGCCAATAACAAAATACCTATCATTAGGAAATGAAGGATGACTCCACTCTCTAAACTGGGGGAATACATGTTTGGTAATAAACTCATCAATAAACTTATATATTATTTCATTTTTATTCATATACTAACTAAAATTATAAGTGGTTCTAATTATGGTACTGTTCGGAAGACATAAGTTACGAATGGACCAACCTTTAAATAAATCATTTGTTTTATCAAACCCCAATGAAAACATATTACATAACTCATCCCATACACTTTGCCTAATATATAATATGTTAGGTGTATACATATATATAAAAATACATCTACCATTTATACGCCACAGTTTACCTACGTGCTCCTCTTCAAGATAAACACCATTAAGAAGACGTTCATTCATATAGTTCTGTATAAGTTCATCTTTAGTCATACACCACAAAAATAATAAAATGGTATGGAATAAACAATTATTTTTATTATAATTAAACAAACAAATAGTATGGAAATAAATAAGACATATAATGAGGACTGTTTAATAACGATGGCAAGGATGGATGATAATTTTATTGATTTAACAATAACATCTCCGCCATACGATGACCTGAGAACATACAATGGATATTCGTTCCCGTTTGAGGACATTGCAAGGGAATTATACCGGGTTACCAAGCAAGGTGGGGTTGTTGTATGGGTTGTTAATGATGCGACCAAAAAGGGGTCGGAAACGTTAAGTTCATTTAAGCAAGCAATATATTTTAATGAGATTGGTTTTAATGTGCACGACACTATGATATATAGAAAGTTAAATCCGCCACCAAATGCGGGAACAAGATATCATCAGAGTTTTGAGTATATGTTTGTATTAAGCAAAGGTAAACCAAATACAACGAATATATCATTAAGACCAAGAAACAATAAGTGTAATGATAAGAGGACATATAGGAAAAAGAAGTTCTCAAGAAACAAGGATGGAGAGTTTAATGAAAATGATTATTATATAAAAGAACAAGTACCCGATTTTAATGTATGGGACTTTTATGTGGGTGGAGGAAATACAACAAATGATAAGGTTGCATTCAAACACCCAGCAATATTTCCTGAAGAACTTGTAAAGAAACATATACTATCATGGTCTAATGAAGGTGATATTATATACGACCCTTTTATGGGTTCAGGTACGACATCCAAAATATCTATACTAACAAAGAGAAACTACATAGGTTCAGAAATGTCAGAAGAATATTGTAATATAGAGAAAGAAAGATTATCTATCATTAATGGAATAAACAATTAACTCACTCTCTCGGACAACAAATCCCCCATCCCTGCGGTCGGGGTTGTCCTCATTCGTAAGTTAATCATTTATTCCCCCATTCATTTTACAGATTTATAGTCATTCACTTTACAGATTTATAGTTCCCCACTTTACAAATTATCACTTGGGGGATAAATCCCCACAAATTTATACCTGTTAATTGTCGCAACACTGCTGCGACTATTTAATCCCCCATATATAATAACATAATGAGGTGGGGATATGGTATGTAAAATTATAAGACATATATACTCCTTGTCAGTCGGTGGGATAAACCCACAGGAATAAATCCGATTAAGGTCTTAATTTCTTACATGTACTGTGAGTTATGTTTTATATACCTCATGTAAGGTTTCACCTGACTATTATGATATGAATAATAACTCCCACTTATCCCCACCATACTATATGTTATATAATGTCCCATATTATCGTTCATTAAAGTGTGTCCTAAACACACTTATTCGTTGGAATAAATGTATTCTAACGTTCACTTCGTTCACTACCGCCGCCTATTAACCATTACTACCATTATTCGCTGGAGTATAAAGATAGTGAAAAAAGTGGTCCCCACACTACCTGCAGAGGGGAAAAAGTGTCATTCTGATATGCACCACACAGGATTACGTGGTAAAATGTGGGAGAAAGTGGGGAAAGATGTTAGTGTAAAAAGGGGGAAAGGGACTATCCCATCCCCAACCATTGCATGACATTCTGACAAATCCAAGAATTTTAACATAAAGTTATCCACATTTCAGTGTGGAAAACCCCAATGACAGTATGACAGTGTGGATAAGTAATAAAGTTATCCACATAATAAGTGTGGACAAAAACCCCATGTTAACTATACTTATGTATATGTGGATAAATAAATTAGGAAGATATGACAGTATAATAGATTGTGATGACACCTCATGTGTATTAAGATACTCAAGGGAGGGTGAGACATTAGCTGTCATGAGATATACATACATGTTAAACGTGGGGAATAGAATCAAACAGGATGTGATTCAACTAAGGACCATGGACATTAATAATCTAATAGGGGACATCATGATTGGGGAAGACATAGGACAGGACATGGCCGAGTATGTCACCACCATTATAAGGATGGATGCAACCCACAGGATTAAGCAACACCTTACCCCCGACAAGGTCTAACTACATGGGGGACAGTCACTTACACATTATAGATAGTTCTAATATATAGAACAACCTACCTCTGATTCAGCTCCAAGAGGTGTGTCCCCCAGCCCGACTTAACTACTACCGTAAGTGTCAATACAAAGGTATCACTTGTCCCCCATACTACCAAACAAAGTTATCCCCACTACTATGTGGATAAGTATTTTATAATGTGGACAACTTGTCATACAGGAGGGGGTATATAAAAGTTATCCACATACCCCCGTAGTAGGGGGTGCCACCCCCCCCCCCCCCC
>Ga0209499_1000049_pt1 | contig 82726 bp, 71 predicted proteins | sample C_130208_EF_Meta_FD_187306 | JGI IMG/M metagenome (GOLD analysis project Ga0209499, IMG submission 187306) | Freshwater microbial communities from Lake Croche, Canada to study carbon cycling - C_130208_EF_MetaG (SPAdes) (version 2) | ecosystem: Environmental > Aquatic > Freshwater > Lake...
CACGTGCGACTCGGCCGCAAAATTAACCACCGCGCGGATCGCGTGGGTGCGCAATAGCGCCGCCACGCTGGCATCGCCAATATCGCCCTGCACAAAGACGTGGCGCGCCGTCTGCCCGGCGAGGGAGGCCAGATTTTGCAGATTCCCGGCGTAGGTCAGGGCATCGAGATTGACCAGGCCTTCCTCGTGCTCTGCCAACCAATCCAGGACAAAATTACTGCCAATAAATCCGGCGCCACCGGTGACGAGTATCAATTCGTTTCTCCAACAGCAGTAAGAATAGTCGAAAACTCAGGCACTAAATTCGCAATCCCACCGGTTGCTTCAGAAACCATTGGTACGTCGATGCAATCCCCTCCCGCAACCCGATCGACGCAGTCCACCCCAATGCGGTGGCCTTGGACACATCCAGCCACTTGCGGGGCGTGCCGTCGGGCTTGGTCGGATCAAAAACGATCGCCCCCGTATACCCCACCACCTCGCCGATGGTGTGCGCAAGTTCCGCGATGGTCACGTCCGACCCCGTCCCCACATTCACAATGCCCTCGCCGTCGTAGTGGTCCATCAGAAACACCGTAGCGGCGGCTACATCGTCCACATGCAGGAACTCGCGCTTTGGCGTGCCCGTCCCCCAGATCACAATCTCGGGACTGTGATGCAGCTTCGCCTCATGAAAGCGACGGATCAGCGCCGGCAGCACGTGCGAGCTTTCAATCGAGAAGTTATCCCCCGGGCCGTAGAGATTTGTCGGCATCAACGAAATGGCATTAAAACCGTACTGACGTCGATAGGCCTGGCACATTTTGATGCCCGCAATCTTGGCAATCGCATACCACTCGTTGGTAGGCTCGAGCGCGCCGGTCAGGAGGTACTCTTCCTGCATAGGCTGCGGCGCGAGCCTGGGATAGATGCAGGACGAGCCTAAGAACACCAGCTTGGCCACCCCATGGGCCCAGGCCGCATGAATCACATTGGTCTGAATAGCCAAGTTGTCGCGCAGGAATTCTGCCGGATAGGTGTCATTGGCTTTGATGCCGCCGACCTTGGCGGCCGCCAACACCACGTGGGTGGGTTTTTCCGACGCAAAGAACGCGTTGACCGCCGCGGCATCGGTCAGATCCAATGCGGATCGGGCGCGCACGAACACCGTCTCACGGCCCATCGCCGCCAACCGGCGCACGATCGCGGAGCCCACGAGGCCCCGGTGACCGGCCACAAAAATCCGCTGGGTCTCACTCATGCGGCGCGACCACGGCATAACCTGCATTGCGCAACGTCGCTTCTCGATGGGCGTCGAGCAGATCGGTCTCCACCATTTCGCCGATCAAGGCATCGAAGGTGATCTGAGGAACCCAACCGAGTTTCGCCTTCGCCTTGGATGGATCGCCGAGCAGGGTCTCCACTTCCGCAGGCCTAAAATAGCGCGGGTCGACGCGCACGACGACCTTACCGGTCTGCGTATCAAACCCTTCCTCAGCCAAGCCTGCACCGCGAAACTGTATGTGCATCCCGAGTTTGGCGCCCGCCACCTGCACGCAGTCCCGCACCGAATACTGCACCCCGGTCGCGATGACGAAGTCCTCCGGGGTTTCTTGCTGCAGCATCAACCACTGGGCTTCGACGTAATCCTTGGCATGACCCCAGTCACGTCGGGCGTCAAGGTTGCCCAAATACAGGCAGTCTTCCAAACCCACCCGGATCCGGGACAGCGCCCGGGTAATCTTGCGCGAGACGAAGGTCTCGCCGCGACGCGGCGACTCATGATTGAAGAGAATACCGTTAGTCGCATACAGCCCATAGGACTCGCGGTAATTGACCGTGATCCAATAGGCATAGACTTTGGCCGCCCCATACGGAGAGCGCGGATAGAACGGGGTCGTCTCCCGCTGCGGGATCTCCCGCACCTTGCCGAACATCTCGGAGGTGCCGGCTTGATAAAACCTTACCTTGGACTCCATCCGCAGGATCCGGATGGCCTCGAGCAACCGCAGCGTGCCCAAGGCATCCACATTCGCCGTGTACTCCGGGGTCTCAAAGGACACCGCCACATGGCTTTGCGCGCCTAAGTTGTAGACCTCATCGGGCTGCACTTCTTGCAAGATTCGAATGAGGTTAGTGGCATCGGTCAGATCCCCATAATGCAAATGGAAATTGACATGGGTCTCGTGCGGATCCTGGTACAGGTGATCCACCCGCGCGGTATTGAAGGACGAGGCCCGGCGTTTGACGCCATGCACCGCATACCCTTTTGCCAACAGCAACTCGGCCAGATAGGAGCCGTCCTGGCCGGTAATGCCGGTGATCAAAGCCCGTCTCTTCATCACACCCACTCTCCCCAAGCGCTCGTGCAGAAATACTATAGCCAGACAGAACGACCAAGAACGCTAGCAATTCGACATGACAAATCGGATATCCATCTATCCAGGTGCCGAATTGCACAGCCAATTTCAGTACGGCAATTAGGAATACCAGACAGGTCCGAGCAAACCAGAACTAGGTCACTGCGCAAGAGTTTATCGTCAATGCCGGTACAAGCGCACCAGAATGCACCCATTCCCAACCCCTAAACGACGACGGGGGCCATAAGGCCCCCGTCGTTTCGATCTGAAGGCTGAGGCCTTCAATCACTCGGCATCCTTCATCGAGAGCCTTACGCGGCCCTGACGATCCACCTCGATGACCTTGACCCGGACCACGTCGCCCTCTTTGAGGACGTCCGCCACCCGTTCCACACGGTCATTGGAGATCTGCGAGATGTGCACCAAGCCATCCCGACCCGGCAGGATCGACACAAAGGCGCCGAAGTCCATAAGCCTTACGACCTTACCCTCATAGACGCTACCTACTTCCACGTCCGCCGTGATCAGCTCGATGCGACGCTGGGCTTCGCGCGCCTGGGCGCCGTTGACCGAGGCGATCTTGACCGTGCCGTCGTTCTCGATATCGATGGTCGCGCCGGTCTCCTCGGTGATGGCACGGATGACCGAGCCGCCCTTGCCGATCACGTCGCGGATCTTCTCCGGATCGATCTTGATCGTGGTGATCGTCGGTGCCCACTCGCTCATCTTGGCGCGCGGGTGGTTGATCACGTCATTCATCTTCTCGAGGATGTGCAGGCGGCCTTCACGGGCCTGGGCCAAGGCCACCTTCATGATCTCACTCGTGATCGAGGTGATCTTGATGTCCATCTGCAAGGCGGTAATGCCCTGCGCGGTACCGGCCACCTTGAAATCCATATCCCCTAAGTGATCTTCATCACCCAGGATGTCGGTCAGCACCGCATAGCGGTCGCCTTCCTTGACCAGACCCATGGCCACACCGGCCACCGGCGCCTTGATCGGCACGCCGGCGTCCATGAGTGCCAGCGACGAGCCGCAGACCGAAGCCATCGAGCTCGAGCCGTTCGACTCCAAGATCTCCGACACGATGCGGATCACGTACGGGAACTTCTCCATCTGCGGCATCACCGCCGCGATGCCGCGACGCGCAAGGTTGCCGTGGCCGATTTCGCGGCGCTTGGGCGAGCCCATCATGCCGGTCTCACCGACCGAGAACGGAGGGAAGTTGTAATGCATCATGAACGGCTCTTTGCGCTCGCCTTCGAGTGCATCGATGATCTGTGCATCGCGGCCCGTGCCGAGGGTGGTCACGACCAGCGCCTGGGTCTCACCGCGGGTGAACAGGGCCGAACCGTGCGTACGCGGCAAGACGCCGACCTTCACGGTGATCGGACGCACGGTCTTGTGGTCACGCCCGTCGATACGGGGTGAACCCGAGAGCACACGGTCGCGCACAATGCGGTACTCGAGGTCCCCAAAGACCTTAGCGATATCGGCAGCGGCATACTTCGGGCTATCGCCCGCGGCCAGCGCTGCGATGACCTTGGCTTTGACGGCGGAGATCGCATCGCGACGCTCGAACTTGACCACGAGGCTGTACGCCGCGTTCAAGCCTTCGGTGGCCAAGGCGGCGACGTCCGCTTCCATCTCGGTGTGGGCCGCAGGCGCCGCCCAGTTCCACTTCGGCTTACCGGCCGCAGCGACCAGCGCATTGATGGCCGCAATGGCGTTCTGCATGGCTTCGTGCCCAAAGGTCACGGCGCCGAGCATGATTTCTTCGGAGAGGCCAGACGCCTCGGACTCGACCATCAGCACACCCTCTTGGGTGCCGGCGACGACAAGATCGAGATCCGATTCCTGCATCTGCGCGACGGTCGGGTTCAGCAGGTACTGGCCGTTGCGGTAGCCGACCTTGGCCGCCCCGATCGGACCCATGAACGGCATACCCGACAGCGCCAAGGCGGCCGAAGCACCGATTAAGGCCGGAATATCGGCGAGCACGTCCGGGTTCAACGACACCACGGTGGCGACGACCTGGACTTCGTTCAAGAACCCTTCGGGGAACAATGGCCGGATCGGCCGATCGATCAGACGCGAGGTCAGCGTCTCGCGCTCCGAAGGACGGCCTTCGCGCTTGAAAAAGCCGCCCGGGATACGCCCGGCGGCATAGGTTTTTTCTTGGTAGTTGACCGTGAGCGGGAAGAAGTCCCGGCCCGGTACGACCTTCTTGGAGCCCACTGCGGTGACCAGCACCACGGTATCGGCGACGGTCACGACGACGGCGGCATCGGCCTGACGGGCCATCTCACCGGTCTCGATCGTGTACTCGTGCGGACCGTATTGAAAAGTTTGTTTATGAACAGACACTTAGGATTCCTTTGCGATGAATGCGCAACGGCCCGCCAAAAGGCGGGCCGTGCTGGGGCGCTGCTTAACGACGCAGGCCGAGGTCCGCGATGATTTTCACGTACCGGTCAGGGGTATTGACCTTGAGATAGTCCAGCAACTTACGACGCTGGTTGACCATCTTGAGGAGGCCACGGCGGGACGAATGGTCGCGCTTGTGGGCATTAAAGTGTGCGCCGAGGCTGTTGATCCGCTCTGAGAGGAGCGCGACCTGAACTTCCGGCGATCCAGTATCCTTTGCGCCGCGGGCGAACTTCGCGACGATACCGGCTTTCGCGGTGTTATCGAGTGGCATTTACTTTGCACCAAATAGATTGAGGGTAACCGGCTAAGGATACGCGCAACCCCGCGGTGCCGCAATCCACGCCCCACTTGCAGGCCCACTACGCCCCGCCCCGTCGGGGGGCCTCCCACCCGACAGCGCCGCCGATTGGGCGGCGATAGAGGGCGCCGGTTAGGCCCTGCCACCGTCCCGCCGACTGTTAAGAGTCCGCCCTGTAGCGGTAGGCATAGTTCTTGCGATAGCCGTACTTGTAGCCGTACCCATAGCCATAGCCGTAGCGAATCCCGGTCGGCTGGTGCACATTAAACGCAAAGCCGGCCACCGTCACCCCGACGCGGCGCAAGGACGTCAGCGCCTCATTGACCTCGGCGAGGCTCACCTCGCCTTGGCGCACCACAAACAAGGTCTCATCGGCGTGCTTGGCCAGTTCCAGCGTGTCGTTCACCGCCAGCACCGGCGCCGAATCGATCACCACCAGATCAAACTGCGCCACCGCCCAGTCAATCACCTGGCCGAAACCCTCACCCGTCAGCACCCGACCCGGATCCTGGACGCCCTCGCCGGGCGGCAGCACGTACAGGCCCTCACCCAGATCCACCAAGACCGACGGGTCCAGCGCCCGGCGCCCGCTCAAGAGGTCCGTAAGCCCCGCGCTCCCCGCCGCAATGGGCAGGTACTCGCGCAAGGAGCGCTTGCGGATATCGGCGTCGATGATCAGCACGCGCCGACCAGAGTTCGCCGCAAACAAGGCCGCCAAATTCGCGGCGAGGAAGGACTTGCCCTGGGACGGCGTCGCCGAGGTTACCAACAGCACCTTGCCGCGCGCCTGGGTGCTCAACGAGAACAGCACCGCGGTGCGCAAAGAGCGCAGCGCCTCAACCACCGCCGAGTTCGGGTTTGCGTTACTGACCAGATAGGCAGCCCGGGTCTCGGCGTAACGATGCCCTGCCTGTTCCGGCGAATTCGGCACCAAGGCCAGCGCCGACAGGCCGGTCGCTTGCTCGAGCTTGCGCGGATCGCGCACCACGCTGGTTAAAAACGCAATCAATTGCGTCACCGCAAAACCGAGGATCACACCCAGCAACCCAAAGAGCGCGGCGAGCCGTGCCTTCTTCGGTCGCGCCGGTGTCTGCGGCTGATCGGCCCGATCGATGACCGAGACATTACCAACCGTACCGGCACGCGCCACTTCCAACTGCTCGGCGTCGTTGAGTAGTCCCACATAGAGTTCGTTGTCGACGCGCACGTCGCGCTCCAAGGACACGTACTGCTGCTCTTTCTGCGGCAACCGGCGGATGTCCGCCGCACTGCGGGCCAAATTTGTGCGCAACGCATGCAACTGCGCATCCACCGCCTTCAAGGTCGGATGGGCCGGCTCATAGCGCAGACTCAGTTCGGCGCGCTGCAATTCGAGCGTCTGCCGCGCCGTTTCCAGCGACACCGCGCGCTCGAGCAAGGCCTTGGTCTGCTCGGTCACATCGAGGATCTGCTCGCGATCGCGAAACGCATTCAGTTGGCTTTCCGCCGCCGTCAGTTGCCGTCGCAATTCCGGCAGGCGGGTGCGCAAGAAAGCGAGGCTCTTGGCCGCCTCTTCGGAGCGGTGACTGACATTGCGCGCCACATACGCATCCACGAGCGCATTCAAAAAGTCGCGCGCGCGGTTCGGATCCCGATCCTCAAACGCGACTTTAATAATACTCGAGTTGCGCCCGGCCTCGGTGATCGTCAATGCCTCACCCAAGCCCTTGATGCGGGCGCGGGGCTCATAACGGAGCACGGTGAAGCGATTGCCGGGCCGCGCCCGCAATTCCGACAGCGTCAACTGCGTGTGGCCCGACGCAAACGCGGCCGGCACGCCCACCTGACCCTCGCCGAGCACGCGCCCATCCGGCGCATAGAGCCGATAGCGACCCGCGCCGAGCGACTCGACGGTCAGCGCATGTCCCAGATACGCCTCCGGCACCACGATCTGCGCCACCTGCAGGCTTTCCCCGCCATAGGCGAGGGAAAACGGCAGATAGGCCGGGACCAAGCCGTCGTCGCCAGGGGTCAGCACCCGCGACAACCAACCGCCGATGATCGGGAGCCGGCCTTTGACTTTGACGTCCACGTCCGCGCCACTGCGCTGCATCGCGTCCAGGCGCACGGTGCGCGACTTCAATACCTCGATCTCCCCCGGCACCGGCGAGGTATTCATGTCCAGCAAGGAACTCACGTCCTTGAGCGCGCCCAAGGTCGAGCCTTTCTGCGGCTCGACCTGGATCAGCACATCGGCCTGATAGATCGGCGTCTGCAAGAACGTCCAGGCCAAACCCAAAACCATCACGGCCAGTGCGACTTTGACGAACCACGGCCAGTAGTAAATGAGGTTATCGATGAGGTCCGCCAAGGACACGACCGCGGCGTCGTCCCCGCCGTCCAGCACTGCACGCACGTTCGGATTGGGAGTGGCCATAACCTACTTCGTCAACGAACGGACCAAGGCGGTCTCGCTCAACAAGGGGAAGAACTGGTTCACGAGGCGCGACACGCGCGATACCGCGGTCGGATTGACGACGACCACATCGCCGGCCTGCACCGGGAACGACTGGCTGAGCAAGAACGACTCCGGCGAGCGGCCGTCTAAGTGATAGACAATGGGTTGGCGCTGGGCATCGAGGCGCAACACATAGATGTGCGCCGTACTGGCCGCCGTCGCGTTCGGGCCGCCGGCATCGGACAAGGCTTCGGCCAACGTTACGAGACCCCGGCGCAAGATGTAGGACTTCGGCGCCGTCACTTCACCGAGCACATAGACCTTCTGGGATTGGCGATCCGGCACGGTCAACACATCGCCGTGCTGCAGACGCACGTTGCTGCCCTGCAAGCCCTCGTAGTAGAGCCGATCCAGATCCAGATTCACGGTGCGGCCCTGCCGGGTCAAGCGCACTGCCGTCAAATCGGCGTCCTGCAGCGCCCCGCCGGTCTGGGCGAGCGCGTCGGTCACCTGGATCGGCACGCTAGTGATCGGCACCGCGCCGGGGTTGCGCACTTGGCCGGCCACAAAGACGCGCTGACTGAAATAGCCGGTGAGTTGCACTTCGACTTGCGGGGTGTGCACGTACGGCGCCAGCGCTGTCTCCAGCGCCGCTCTCAAGGCCGTGACCGTCAGCCCGGCCGCCGGGACGCGCCCGGCGAGGGGCATGTACACGGTGCCATCGTCATCCACCGCCCGGTCCGGCGCGTTGCCGTTACCCGGCGCCGCCATGGCACCGGCGCCGCTCGACCCCATGGAAATCGCGGCCCCCAACTGCGGCAGCAAGACATTGCCGGACATACCGCTACCGAGGTCCGGGTGTCCCCAGACGGCGATGTGCACGCGGTCTTGCACGCCGATCCGGTATTCACCCGCCGCCGGCGTGTCCAAGGCCGCCGCCGGCGCGGGCAGCGCCGCGCGTTCGGCGCGCAAGGCGCTAACGAGTTCCGGGGTGATCGTAGTCGCCGCCAAGGTCGAGGCCACGACAGCCGCATGGGTGTCTTTTTGGACATCGATCGCAAAGCCCGGCGTATAGGTGCAGCCCGACAGCGCCACCGCCAAGCCCACCGCCAGTGCCCCGAGCAGCGGCACGCCGTGACGGGCCTGCGCCGTGCCTAGGTTGGATCTGCGCCCGTCGGTCGGGCGCGCTCTGTGTACTGTGACTGTCATGCGTTCTGCTTTACGGCTGATCCCCATACCCCATCCCATCACAACGGTCCGATCCGGCGGATCCGCTCGGCCCAGACGTCGATACCCGCTTCGATCTCAGTGACCGCCTGCGCGTAATCAACGACACGCAAGCCGGTCGGGTCGGCCACATCGCGGGCCGGGGCTTCCAAGAAGGTGCGGATTCTACCGGTCATCATGGGAGCACCGCCTAACAGAATGTCGCGGTGGGCCCGTTCCATGCACAGCACGAGGTCACAGGCGCGTAGCAGCGCCGCCAAGACCGGCTGGGAGCGGTGGGTGCTGAGGTCCCGATAACCCCGCTCGACGGCATACCCGGCCATGACCGCATCCACCGCGCGGCCGCTGCTGGCCTGCACGCCGGCACTGCAGACGTCGAGCGCAGGCAGCCGCTGGGCCAGCGCCGCCGCGGCATAGGGGCTGCGACAGATATTGGCGGTACAGACCACCAAGACCTTCATGCGCGATCCGTGGGTGCGCGCCGTGCGCGGCGCGCCCGCGCGGGCCGTTTACCGGCACGACCGAAGCGGCGCAGCAGCGCGGGCCCTGCGCCGTAACCGAGGAGGAAGGCCACCAGCGCCCCGACGATGACGACCAGCAGCAGGCCCTCGTCGGTGCTTTCACCAGCGAAATTCACCACCGCCAACAGAAACGCCGCCAAGGTCGCGATGCCACACAACGGTCGTATTTTGTCAGTGCGCAGTCGTCCCATAGAAGCAGTGTAGGCGGCGCAAGGCCACCACAGCAACGCCGATCTGCCGCACCGATCCGCCACCGGACCGGTGCGCGCCGCCCCGTGCCCACGCGACACCGGGCAGTAAACCCCCCGGTCGGCTAGAATGCCGCCCCTTCGACTTTGACTTTCAGCAGGGGACAGCCATGGGATTCCTGACCGGCAAGCGTGCATTGATCACCGGCCTTTTGAGCGACCGCTCCATCGCCTTCGGCATTGCCGAGGCCATGCGCCGCGAAGGCGCCGAAGTGGCCCTGACCTACGTCGGCGAGCGTTTTAAAGAGCGGGTCGAGGAAATGGGCCGCGCCGTCCACGCCACCGCTGTCTATGAACTGGACGTCAGTAACGACGCCTCCATTGAGGCCACCTTCAGCGCCCTCGCCACCCACTGGGACTCGCTGGACATCCTCGTGCACGCCATCGCCTTCGCCCCGCGCGAAGCGCTGGCGGGTAGTTTCACCGACGCGACCTCGCGCGAGGCGTTTAAAGTCGCCCACGAGATCTCCTCCTACAGCCTCACCGCGCTTGCGCGGGCGGCCAAACCGCTGATGCGCGGTCGTAACGGCGCGATCCTGACGCTGTCGTACTTGGGCGCGGTGCGCTCGGTGCCCTCCTACAACGTCATGGGCCTCGCGAAAGCCAGCCTCGAGGCGAACGTGCGTTTCCTTGCCGCCGACTTAGGCCCGCAAGGCATTCGCGTCAACGCCATCTCGGCCGGCCCCATCAAGACTCTCGCCGCCGCTGGCATCGCCGGCTTTCGCAAGATGCTCTCCCACGTGGCCGCCGCCAATCCCATGCGCCGCAACGTGACCCAGGAAGACGTCGGCAATGCCGCCGCCTTCTTGTGCTCGGATCTCGCGGCCGGCATCACCGGCGAGATCGTCTACGTCGATGGCGGCTACTCCTCGGTCGGCATGAGCTTTAGCGAAGAAGCCTGAACGGCGGGGCCCGGTCCCGCCGTCTGACAAGGATCCCAATGTCTGCACTCCCCGTCACCTGCGTCCCGGCCTTCGACGACAACTACCTGTGGCTACTCCACGGGGTGGACCCCCGCCACGTTGCCGTGGTTGACCCCGGCGATGCCGCACGTATCGCGCAGGTGCTGCAAGCCGAGCACCTGCACCTCGATGCGATCCTGGTCACGCACCACCACCGCGACCACACCGGCGGGGTGCAGGCACTGGCCGACGCGTACGGCTGCCCGGTCTATGGACCGGCGAGCGAAACCATTCCCGCGCGCACCCAGGCACTGGTGGCCGGGGACCTGGTCGCGCTGCCCACCCTCGGGCGGCACTTCACGGTGCTCGATTGCCCCGGTCATACGGCCGGCCACATCGCCTACGCCGGCCACGGCGCGCTGTTCTGTGGCGACACGCTGTTCTCGGGCGGCTGCGGCCGTCTGTTCGAAGGCACGGCGGCGCAGATGCTGCACTCGCTCGGCCAATTCGCGGCCCTGCCGGGCGACACGGCGGTCTACTGCGCGCACGAGTACACCGCCGCCAATCTGCGCTTTGCGCTGGCGGTGGAGCCGGGCAATCCCGATCTTGTGGCCTATGCGGCCGAGGTCACGCGACTCCGAGCGGCAGGGCTTGCCACCGTGCCCACCACGATCGCGCGGGAGCGGGCCATCAACCCGTTTCTGCGCACGCAGTTGCCCGCGGTGTACGCATCCGTCTGGCAAGAAGCCGAGGTCGCGCACGCGGCGCCGGACGAGACCTTCCGCTTGCTGCGCGAATGGAAGAACCGCTTCCGCTGACGTGTAGTGCCCGCGCCCGCACCTAGAGCGGCGGCGCCGAACCGAAACAAAAGCAGACAGGCCCGGCAGCGCACTGCCGCTGTGGCGCGTGGGCGACCAGCGGCGCGAGCCACGGCTGCCGCACTGGCAACTGCACCGGCGCCGCCGCGATCCGCCATACACCCGGCGAGCGCGCCGTGGATCGCAGACCCGCTTGCACCGCATGCACGCTCGCTGTGCGTAAGCGCCGCGGCGCAAGGGGCTCGGGCAGCGCCCAGGGTAGGACTGCTGCCCGTGGTGACCTTGCGGTACGGCTGTAAGGGTCGTCACGCCCACCGACATCCAGAACGCGCCCGCCCGACCCCGGCCGTGCAACAAACGACCCGTTATTGTTATAGTCGCGGGGACGGGCCCACGCAAGGCCCGACACCGTAACCGCCCGGCACGGGGCCTGCGCAGCTACGGCATACCCATAACAAATAGACTTTGAGGGGATCCTAACGATGCTGAACAATAAGTTAGCGGCCGAATTCCTCGGCACGTTCTGGCTGGTGCTCGGTGGCTGCGGCAGTGCCGTCTTGGCCGCCACCTTTCCGGCCGTTGGCATTGGCTTGGTCGGCGTCTCGTTGGCCTTCGGCTTGACCGTGCTCACCATGGCCTATGCGGTCGGTCACATCTCCGGCGGTCACTTCAATCCCGCGGTCACGATCGGTCTGGTCGCGGCCGGGCGTTTCAAAGCCAGTGACGCCACCGGCTACGTCATCGCTCAGGTCTTGGGTGGTCTCGCCGCCGCTGCCGTGCTCGCCTACATTGCCGGGGGCAAGCCGGGCTTTGATGTCGTCACCAGTGGCTTGGCCAGCAATGGCTACGCCGAGCACTCCCCCGGCGGCTACTCGCTCGGTGCGGCCCTCGTGACCGAGTGCGTGATGACGTTTTTCTTCCTGATGATCATCCTCGGCGTCACCGGCCGGCGCGCACCGGCAGGCTTTGGGCCGCTGGCGATTGGCTTGGCTTTGACGCTGATTCATCTGATCAGCATTCCCATCACAAACACCTCGGTGAACCCGGCGCGTAGCACTGGTCCGGCCCTGTTGGTCGGTGGTTGGGCGCTCAGTCAGTTGTGGTTGTTCTGGGTCGCACCGATTGCCGGCGCCATCGCGGCCGGCTTTGCGCACCGCACCTTCCTCGAACGCGAGTAAGCGCGGCCGTAAGAGGGCCGCCCGCCGGGCGGCCCTCTTGCATCACGCCTTCCCGACCACCGCCACCAGGCGCCCGGAGCACCCCGGACTCACCGCCTGCAGCAGGGGCGCGCACTCAAGTGCGGGTGAACCCCCGCGTGACCCCGCAAAATCCGCTAGCGGCGGCCTGCACTGCACCGCAAGATCTCGCCGACCACCCCGTCGGACGGCCAGTCCAGTGCCGGGATCGGTACCTGGATGGCTTGGGCTGCCGCCGCGCGCGCCATGCCCAACGACAAGAGCATCCGCAGCGTGAGCTGCTGCGCGTAGTCCGGCCGCGTCGGCTCCAGCAGCATCGTCTGCAAGCCACCGAGGAGTGGCCCGATCACCAGATTCACCGCCAGGGAGGTAGGCATCGCATCGAAGGTCCCCTGCGCCATGGCCGCGTTAATGTCCCGCTGCAAAAAGCCCATAAAGGTCGATGGCCCACGCACCGCAGTCCAGCCCCCTTGCATCATTAACTTGCCAAAAATAGGGATGTTGGAACCGACCTGCAGAATCAGTCGCGTGCCGGTCGCCAGCCGCGTGGCGGCATCCGGAATACGCACGATCCATGGGTCCACCAACGCGGGCAGCTCTGCGTCCAGTCGCGCCGACAAGGCCAAGAACACCTGACTGAGCGCATCAAAATAGTTATAGAACGTCCCGCGAGACACGTTCCCTTCCAAGATCAGATCCGTCACCGAGATCTCATGGAGCTGCTTTTTCGACAGCACCGTCAGTGCGGCAGAAAAAAGCCGCGCCTGCATCTTTGCGCGCCGTTGTGCGGCGACGCCTGGCCGATGATCCGCCGGTTTGCGCGTTGTTTTCGTCAAGGCAACCCACCGGTCTGCGCACTGCAACACCGCCGCGCCCACAGGCGCGGCCGGACTTTGGGAACTGCCCTATCTTGCATTACTTGGCTGAAAAAAATCCGTCGCACGGGGCGCCTCCTTAGCGCGCGGGTAACGGCACCACGCGCAAGACCTACCGACGCATCCGGCCGGCCGCGCACGCGCGGCCACACCGCGCGCCGCAGGCCAGCACCGCGCCGCAGCAGGGGCCCGTCCGCTGTGTGCGACCCTCCCTAGCGTTAAAAAAATTGGGTGTTTCACCCTATTTACGGGTCGGTCTTTTCCAACAAAATACACATATGTCCATTTTGTGATCTGAGGCATCTGCAGCATGCATCCCGCGCCGCCTTCGCACTGCTCTCGCGTGCTGATCTTCCTCTGTGCCCTCGGTAGTGGCCTGCTGCTGCGCGCACCGAGCGTCCTGGCCGGCCAGCAAGCCGAGCGCGGCGCCCGTGCGCCGGCATTCTTCACCACCCCGCCGACCGGCACGGGCATCGCGGTGGCTGCGCGCAACGCGCAATTTCTCTGCCTGACGGCACTGCCCATACCGCCCGCGGCGATCACACTGACCACGCCGCAGACGCCGTGGGTGGACGGTCAACACGTACTGCCCGCCCAGATTCCGTTTGTGGCCGGGGAGGTGCATTGGCAAGACGTGCCGAATGCCAGCCCGGTGTTCCAGACGTGGGTACAAAACGGACAACGCCATTTCAAAGGCAACGGCATTCCCAATCACCCCACGGGCGTGTTCCCGGTGCAGCCGGGCACGGCCGCCTATCCGTACTATGCGACAGCGCCGGCGGAAGGCTATGCCAGCGCCGCCGAGATTCCCATTGCACCCTACGATCTGGATATCACCGTCCCGGCCAATCCGGAGTATTCCGCGACACCGGCCTGTATCACGGACCTCGTTACCGGCGTCGTCACGCAAACCGGTGCCGTGTGGCACGCCAACCTTGCCTACGCGGGCGTCTGGGTCGATCCGATCGCCGCCTTGCCGGTGGATCAATGCTGGGGGCATCCCTACAACACCCAGTACCACTACCACGGCTATTCGTGGAAGTGCTTTCCCCGCCAGGGTGAGGCCGACGCGCATTCCCCGCTCTTTGGCTATGCCATGGACGGCTTTGGCATTTACGGCCCCCGCGGCGACGGTGGCAAGTTGCTGACGAATGCAGAGCTCGATGTGTGCCATGGGCACGTCGGCACGATCGAATGGAACGGGGAACGGAAAACCATGTACCACTATCATGTGAACAACGAATACCCCTATGGCCCAGGCTGCTACCGCGGCGTCACGGGCACCGTGGTCGGCCAAGGCAAGCATTCCCATGGCTTCCCCACGCGTGCGTTGCCCGCGCTGGACGTCGCACCCGCGACCGACGACAAAGGCCACGTATTGCACTAGTTGCGCAAACCCCTGCGGCGCCCCGTGCGCCCCACCGGCCCCTGCAACGCATCAGCGGGTACCGCGCCGCCGGATGCGATTGCAGAAGGACCTGCGTTTGGCGCGCACGAGACGCCTGTTCACGCCGATGCATTTTCTATGTAGATGGACGCCCACCCTGTGGGCGGACCGCCCACAACAGAAAATTGTTGACTACCCCTAGGTTGTGCTGCGCGCGCGGGCCGTTGTATGTGCCGCAGGCGCCGGTTCTTGCGCAAGGCGCGATCCCGTAGCGGTCTGGACCCCCACTTGCGCTGCCTATCGCCCCGTCAACGGCGAACCGGTGGCGCGTGGGAGGCGACTGCGACCGGCACCGTCGTGGACACCACGCACAGTGACGCACCGAGCGCCACGCAGCACGGTTGCGGGCAAAGACAGGCACCGATGCGCCCGTCCAGAAGGGTACGCCGTGGTATTGCGGCAGGCGCTACGCCATCCAGCCGTGGTTTCGGTGCAGGGCGATGGCCTTCGCCTGGCCACGCACCGGATCGAGGTGCTTCCGCCCATTGCGCGCCGGCACGCGCCCGCGCCCGCGCCCGCGCCCGTCAACCGGTCGTACTATAGCCGGTAGGATTTTGGCTTTGCCAACGCCACGCGTCGGCGCACATCGCCGCCAAATCGCGCTCGGCGCGCCAGCCCAACAAGGACGCAGCCAACGCCGGATCGGCATAGCACGAGGCAATGTCGCCGGGGCGGCGCGCCGCGAACTGCAGTGGAATCGGCCGGCCGCTGGCCTGCTCAAAAGCGCGCACCATCTCCAGCACGCTATAGCCCACGCCCGTACCCAGGTTCACGGCCAGGCATTGCGGCGCCTGCTGCAGTCGCGCCAGCGCGCACAGATGGCCAAGCGCCAAATCCACCACATGAATATAGTCGCGCACCCCGGTGCCATCGGGCGTGGGGAAATCATTGCCCCAGACCTGCAACAACGGACGTCGTCCCACGGCCACCTGCGCCACGAACGGCAGCAGGTTGTTGGGCGTGCCCTGCGGGTCCTCGCCGATCAGGCCGCTGTGGTGCGCGCCCACCGGATTGAAGTAGCGCAACAGGCCCACGCGCCACGACGGGTCACTCAGGTACACATCCCGCAACAACCCCTCGATCACGCGCTTGGTTTGCCCATAGGGATTGGTGGCCGAGAGCGGATGATCCTCCGTCAGCGGCAGGCGCTGCGGATCCCCGTACACCGTGGCCGAGGAACTGAACACCAGCGTCTTCACCTGGCACTCGACCATCGCTTCGAGCAGGCGCAAGGTACCCACCACGTTGTTGTCGTAGTACGCCAGCGGGTTAGCCACGGACTCGCCCACGGCCTTCAAACCCGCAAAATGGATCACCGCCGTCGCCTTGCTGTGGCGCAGCGCCGCACCGAGCGTGGCCCGATCCCGCAGATCACCCTGCACAAAGTGCAGCGCTTTGCCGGTGATGCGTTGCACCCGCTCGAGTGCTGCGCGCTGGCTGTTGCACAGATTGTCATACACGGTGACGGCGTGGCCCGCGTTGAGCAACTCCAGGCAGGTGTGCGACCCGATATAGCCGGCGCCGCCGGTGACAAAAATCATGGACATAAGCAGTGCTGCAATGGGCCCTTCCAGACAATGGCCTTCAAATTACACACATTTGCACACGCAGGCCACAACCGTCGTGGACGCAGGGTGCAGGCCGCACGCGGCCTCTGCAGGAGCCACCGACGCGGCGCGCTGCGGCATCGCAAGCCCGCTGCGACGGCACCGGGCGCGCATCCGCAGCGGGGCGCATCGGCGTGCCCCGGGATGCCACCGTCCTTGCCGGCGGCGCGACCACTCCGGGCGGGGGTGTGCACCGCGCATCGAACCACACGGCGATCGTCGCCTTGTATCGGCCCTCTACACGGCATCCGCTTGCGCGTGCACATGGGGCTGCATGACGCCGCTCACTGCAAGGTGTAACGCAGACGACGACCGCCTGCGGCGAGGGACTCGAGCGCCAGCCATTGGCGGTTCTCTGCAGGGGCACTGGCGTACCACAGATCGATTTGCACCGGGATCGTCGCCGTGGGCTGGCTCACCAGTCGGTAGCGCTCGCTGGACAGCAAGCGACCGCGCACCGTCACCGTCTCTGGGCCCATACGCAGCACGCGTATGGGCACATATTCGCCAGTTTGCGGATTCAATAACTGGGTGGCCATTAAAATCTCGGGATTCCAATACGCAAACGTTTGCACGCACGATGGCAGCGCGGCGCTAGCGGCCCCGGTGTCGACCACAAATGTGGCGTCATTGCGCGTCCCGGTGACGTGGTTCTTGGTGCCGTTGTCGTTGGTGCTCGCGTCCAGTCGCGCCAGGCAGTCCCCTTGCCAATGCTCGGTGGCCGTGTGTGCATAGGTATAGGCATTGATGAACAGGAACTTGACGTTAAAGTGCGCTTCGCTGCGCAGTTCGCGCTCGTCCCCGCGCACGCGCATCGCGTAGCGGTGGTAGCCGATGGACTTGCCATCGAGTGAGACGTTAAAGCGCCATTCGCTGCTGTTACTAACGCTCGCACGCGTCGTTGCCGGCAGCAGCGCCACACAGGCAATGGCCAAACACGTCCGGGTTACGCGCGTCGACCGCAACGGGCGCATGGGGAGGACTGCCAGGGCAGGGGCCCGGTGTAGGCACGCGGCCCGAGTTCTACGCCGCCACAGTGCCACAGTCCAGTCCATGCCGATGATCCTCCGAGCGGTTACTGCGCACTGCGTGCGATCGGCGCGCGCTGGCAGCAGGCGCCCACCGCACGCGACCCGTGCCAGCGCCCATGCACTCGCAAGCACCCGCCATCGCGCCGTCCCCCGCTGGGTTGTTGTGCCGGGGCTGCAGCGCTGCGCGGCAGCGGGGCGTCGCTGCATGTTACGCGACAAGGTGCTGCATTTTCCACGCCTCGACAAACCCTGCACGGCTGCACCGCGACGCGACGGTCGTCGGTGCGCACGCCGGCTACCGTGGCCTCACGCAGCGACCGCAAGGGAAGGCGTGCCACCCCGCTGTGAACGGGCTGGTGGCGATGCGCCTGGCCCGCGGCGCGACCCGCGCGAGCGTCCGCCGCACGCGTGCAATGGGTGCGCATCGACTGCGCGTGCGGCCGTCGCCCATCGCATCAAAAGGAGCAAACGCAGCCTATCGCTGTGGGGAGGAGATGCAGTCCATTGCACGCGCGAGCACTGCAGAGCCGCCACGCGCCGCCAAGCAAGCGCGGCGCACTCCCGCGCCTATGGCGGGCCGACTATGGCGGTGCTTGTCCCTGCGCTACAGCACACCGGCAGACGGGCCCAAGGACCCCGATCCCGCCTCAACCGGTGCTGCTCTGCGCTATCCCTGCGTTGGCCAAGGCATCCGCGCGTTCATTGCCCGGATCCCCGGCGTGTCCCTTGACCCAGTGCCATTGGATCTCGTGTCGCTCCACTGCTGCATCCAACAACTGCCACAGATCCTGATTCTTGACCGGCTTCTTGCCCGCTGTTTTCCAGCCCCGCTTTTTCCAGTTCGGCAGCCACTCGTTCAGGCCATCCATCACATACTTGGAGTCTGTGTAGAGGGCGACCTTGCAGCCGCGCGTGAGCGCACCGAGCGCCTCGATGACGGCCGTGAGTTCCATGCGATTGTTAGTCGTCAACGACTCCCCCCCGCAGAGCTCCTTCTGCGCAGTGCCCGACTGCAGCAACGCACCCCAGCCGCCCGGGCCTGGATTGCCCTTACAAGCACCATCGGTATAGATCGTCACGTCCACGCGCATTCCATCCCCTGAGGTTTGACGCAGCGCTCGGCGCGCCCTAAACGACGAAGGCCGCCTTGCGGCGGCCTCCGACCTTAGCGGGCTTGGCGCGCCCGATCAATCAAACAACGTCGAGCCGATCGAGATCTTCGCCTTGGCGCGCATACCCGCCACATAGGCTTCGATTTCTTCGGCCGAGTAGTTCTGGGCCAATTTGCGGTTGGCCTGGACGTCGTCCGCCTTGTACTCGCCGGGCTTCACCGCCGACACCGTGTACACCACCACGTCCCCGCTCGGCAGTGTCTTCTGCCCGACACTGACCCGCCCAGGCGCCGGTGGCGTCAGCACAAACGCGCCGGTCACGATGTCCCGCGGCGTCTCTTTTTCAGCGCGCGCGATCGATTTCACCGGCGTGAACTGCACCGCATCCGCTGCCGGCGCGCCTTTGACGGGCGCAGTGGAGCCGCCCACCGTCTTCAAGACCGCATCCCAACTCTCGCCGGCGAGCAGACGCTGCGCCAGGGCATTGGCCGCCGCACTGGCGGCCTTGGCCGCCAGTTCCCGCTTGAGCGCCGCCTCGACCCGCGCCTGCACCGCCACCAAGGGCTCGAGTGCCGGCACTTTGTGATCGGATGCCCGTAGCACCACGACCCGCCCGGCCGACAGCTCGATGGCCTTGCTGTTCGCGCCACCGAGCACATCCGAGGACCACACCGCCGTGACCACCTTCGCATTCGTGACCAGATCCGAACCGCTCATCCCTTTATGGAAGTCGGCCACATCACGTACCTTGAGCTTGAGCGCTTTGGCGATCGGCTCCAACGAACTGGCGCTTTCGAAAGCCAACTGCTCGAGCTTCTCCTGGCGTTCGCTAAAGCGGCGCTCGGCTTCGCTGCGGCGGTACTCCGGCTCGAGTTGCCCCCGCACCTGCTCAAAACTCTTCTGCTTGCCGGGGACGACCTCGACGAGCTGAATAATGTGATAGCCAAACGGGGACTTGACCGGCCCATTGATCGTGCCCGGTGCCATCGCGTAGACCGCATCACGCACGCCGGCCGGCAAGAAGGCCTTCTCCTGCATACCGAGATCGCCGCCCTTGCTGGCGGACTCGGTGTCCTGCGAATACTGCTGCGCCAGTGCGGCAAAGTCCGCTTTCGGCGCGGCCGCGAGTTGCGCAATCTCTGCGGCCTTCTTTTTGGTGGCGGCTTCGTCGCTGCCGGTGGCCAAAAAGATGTGCCGCGCATGGCGCTTCTCGGGTTCCGAAAACCGCTCTTTGATCGTGTCGTAGTAGCTCTTGAGGCCCGCGTCATCCACCGCCACTTCGGCGGCCACGTCGGCGACCGACAGTTCGACGTAGGACAAATGCACCGCGTCCGGCGTCATATAGTCGTCGTGATGGGCGTCGTAGTACGCCTGCAGGGCCGCCGCATCGGGTTTCTGGGCGCCCACGAAGCGGCCAGCCGGCAATGTCACATAACTCACATCGCGCGTCTCACCGGTCAGCCCAGTCAGCCACTGCGCTTCTTTGGGGGTCGCAAACGAGGACACGAACAGGCTGCCCTCGAGCGCCTTGGCCTTGAGCAACACGCGCTGTTCGGCTTCGAACTTCTCGGGCGAGTAACCGCGCGCCTTCAACAGCGCGTAGTACGCATCTTTGTTGAAGGCCCCGCCAACCTGAAAGCCCTCGTAGGACTTGATCGAGGCCACCACATCCGCATCCGAGGCCGAGTAGTGCAACGCATTGACCTTCTGATCGATCAGCGCCGTGGCGACGAAATCATCCACCACCGCCTGCTGCAGCGACTTCTTGACCGCATCCGGCAGGCCCTCCGGATAGGCCCGGGTGGCTTCCGCCAAGCGCTGCTGATAGGTCTGACGCACCTGCTCGAGGTTCGCGTCCTGCCCGTTCACCTTGATGCCGCGATCCATGTTGGCGGTGAAGTCCACGATACCGTGCACTCCCCACACCGCAAACACGAGAGACAGCGGCAGCAGGATGATCCAGCCGAGCACCTTCATCCGATCATTGATCCATTGCAGCATCGCAAACCCCAGTAACGAAAAAGTACCACCAGCGGTGGCCCGTACAAACCCCCGTCAGGGAGGCCCACAGTCTACAACGAGCGGATGGCGTTGTGCTTCAGGCACCCCATCATCGCCAAAAAACCCCATGCAGAACGTGGATTTAGGCAACAAGCGTTGCCCTGCGTGCCGCCCGGTAGCGACGCGCCCCACCCCCCCAAGCGCGCGCTCCAGACTCTAGCGCGCCCGCGCCCGCGCCCCAACTGCAGCCGCGTATTATGTGAACCGGGTCTCACCGCAACCCAGCGGTCGACGCGACCGGTCCGGGGCTGGTGCACGGCGCATTACGCGAGGGGCCTCGGACCCGAAGGCGCGCGTCGAGCCCCCTCGCCCAGGCGACAGCCCGAGCGACGGGTGCGTACGCACCCGCACAGCGGGCGACCCGCCGCCGCGGTGACGCCGCGACGCGGACCCCTCAGGTCCGGCCTACAGTGGGTCCGTATCAACACGCAGCGGGTGCGGCCGGCCCGGTGGGTCCGGGCCGTCTTGCGCAAAGCCGTAGGCCGACCGTCAGTGCGGCGCGACCCATCCCACCAACGGACGCGGCACGGCTTCGCTGTGCGGCCCGCGAATGGTGTAAGCAATCGAGCGGCCGGACGCGCGCAGTTCAATCCCCCCCGCGGGATACGCGTACACCTCCAGATATTTCCCCGCCAGCAATTGATGGGCGGGTGTATCGGCGATGAGGTAACAGTTTGTCTCGTAATCGACCGTCAAGTTCTGACTGACCTTGCGCGCGACGCGGGCGGTAAAGATGGCGTCCATATCCTCATCCTGGCGCAGCACCCGATGCGCATCCCGCAGCTCTCTAGGCGACTTCGCATAGCGGCGGTTGTGCGCATCCATATAGGCGGGCATCAACGCATTGGCGCCCGCAATCGTGGAAACGCCGCCGCGCCGCAACGCCGTCATCAAGCGCGTCTGCATGGTCTTGTGCGCGCGGTCTACCCGTTTCTGATCCGCCGGGGTATTGGCGCAGACGCCTTCGATGTTTAATTCGTACAGCGCGCGCCCAAACTGCGTTGCCCCCGCACCGCTGCCGTTCTTGGGCTGGTGCAACTGAAACAGCGCCACCTGCGCACTATGGAACGCCAGCGGCTTGCCGTACTTCTCTACATACGCCCGCGTCGCCGCGAAGTACCCGAAGGTCGAGGCCGCACTCAGAAACAGCACTTCCATCAGGCGTCCCGTCGCATCGTCGACATAGACCAGCACCGTACACAGCGGCCCGCGCTGCGCAAACCACGGATGCACGCCGCCATTGATCTGGATTAACTGCCCCACACAGGCACTGCGCCGACGCGGTGGTGGGGTCTTTGCCGGGCGCGACCGATGCGGAATCCAGAACCCCGCCCCCGTCATCAGCGTGCGCACCGTCTCGACCGACAGGACGATGCTGTGCTCCGCACGCAGGCGCTGCCGCGCCAGCGTCGGCCCCAAATCCGCGTAATGGGCGCGCAGCAGCCCCAACACACGCGCACAGAGCGCCTCGGGGAGTCGATGGTTGCTGGGCCGGTTACAACGCCGGGAGATCAGCCCCGCCGCCCCTTCGATCTGATAGCGGCGGATCACCCGGCGCATCTGCCGATCGCTGATGTCGAGCAGTTCCGCCGCACGATTTTGCTGCAGTTCACCCGCCAAGACGGCGCGCACAAAATGCAATCGCTGGGCGAGGGTCACGGTCACCACGGATGGCTACGCCCGGCGCCGCGGACGCAGCGGCGGGACCCCGCGGCGACCCGCGGACACGGCATAGAGCCTTGGTCATCGCTACACATGCTGCCCCCCTGGAGCGCGATCGTACTGGACAAAGAACCCTAGGACTATGCGCCCGATTGCGACGATTCCCTAGACAAATAAATGGCTTGGCGCCCCTTGGCGCACGCGGGATAGGCGCGTTCTGCTGTTGGGACGCCTCTGGCGCAGCCCTGCGGCGCGATCACCAAATTGAATTGTCCACTCGAGAGCGGGTTGTGTGACCCGGGAGCCGCAACGATCTACCTCCCGAGCGGTCGCCGGCTTTTAGTGCGCCCATGCGAGTAGACCCGCGGCGGTGTCCGCAACAAGCAGCGGTCTTTACGCGCCTTTGCGCGGACGAGTGCCGACATGCCGAAGTCTCGCGCAAGCCGCCGCCACGGCGACCTTACGTACCCAAGGCAACCCTAAAGCGCAATTTAACTAGCACCGCACTGCGTTCGAGAAATTTGCTAGTCTGCTAATAGAGTAATTTCCCACCCAAAGATTGCAACAGCCACCATGCAACTCAGCGCCATTCTCAAAGTAAAGCTGCCGCCTATAGCGCCGCGCCGACAACCGGTAACGCTCTTATTTGGCGCAGACCAACGGCCACCGCTACCGGCCTTGCTCCTTTTCACGGCCCAGCATCTCGCGACGCTGATCCCCGCATTCGCCTACCTCTTGTTGATCGCTTCTTTATGCGGCCTGAGCCTTACCGCCACACAGGGTCTCATCGCCGGCACTTTGCTCAGCATGAGTCTGGTGAGCGCACTCAACGCCTGGGGTGGCCGACTCGGCGCAGGGGGGGTCTTCACCAATGTGGTGAACTTCGATTTCATGTTTATCGCCCCCGCCGCGGTCGCCGTCGCCGGCCTGCAAGGGCTGGCCGGTATCGCCCTGATCGCGGCATGCACGTGCTTCGTTTTACGCCCCCTTCTGCCGCTGTTGCGCACTCTATTGCCACCCACGGTGGTCGGCGCCATCGTCTCCATGTCAGGCCTCACGCTGGCAGAGCCGGCCTTCCATCGCGCGCTCGGCGTGAATGCGGCCATGCAGCTTGATGGCTCGACGACCCTCATCGCCGCCGTCTGTCTGGCCGTGATCGTGGGTGTTTCCGTGTGGGGTGGTCGACGTTTTTCGATGCTCGCCGTCGTCATGGGACTCCTCGTGGGCGATGCGCTGTCCTTCCTGCTGGACCGCATGCCGCCGCTGACCCCCCTAAGCGCCGTCCCGTGGATTGGCGCCCCGCACTTCGTGATGCCCACGCTGCAGCTCCCGCTGACCTTGATCGGTGCCACCGTGCTCGTTGCTCTACTCGGTCAGATCTACAACGTCGGCTGTTCCGTCATGATGGACAAGCAGACTGACGCCGACTGGCGCCGCCCGGATATGAATCGAGCCTCCAGGCTGGTCACTGCCAATGGCATTGCGGATGCGGTCGGTAGTTTTATGGGTGGCATTGGCACCTGCGTCAGCTCACCCAATCTCGCCTTGACCTTCGCGAGCAAGGCCGCCTCGCGGTATATCGGGTTGCTCCTCGCGCCGCTGCTGCTGGCGCTGGCGTTTCTGCCAAAAGTCGTCACATTCGCTTTGTTTCTCATTCCATCACCTGTGCAAGGCGCGTTTCAGGTGTACACGGCAATGTTTCTGTTCGTTGGTGGAACGGAACTTTTTGCGACCCGCGCAACGTGCCCCCGTACGACGGCAATTTTTGGTATCTCGATTTGCACCGGGCTGATCCCGTTCATCATGCCGGCGCTTACAGACACTGCCCCGAACGAGCTTAAGGTCCTTCTCAACAGTGGCTATTTGATCACTGGCATCGTTGCGTTGACGTTAAATCTGTTATTTCGGCTGGGCACCGAGCGCACAGCGGAAGAGCCTATCCCTGCCGATGCGGGCGCAGGCACTGACTTGATAAAACACTATCTGGAACACCATGCTGGCCTATGGGGGGTGCGACGCGACGTCTTGCAACGAGCGATTTCCGCGGCTACGGAAGCAGCGGAACTGATTGCGTCTACCAAGGGGAAGCGGTTGTTGGCGATACGCGGCACGTTTGACGAATTCAATCTAGACATAGAAATCATCCATAGCGGTTCTGTGATCGATCTCAACACGACTGACGCGTCTACTGCCCGTTTAGAGCAATTCGTCAGCGGCTCAGGCGATGTGGATGCGCTGGATGCCATTATGTGGAGCCATGGCAAGATCGTGCTGACCCATCTGGCCGAAGGGGTTCGCAGTGCCGCGCTGAGCACCACCGACCACCGGGCGTGCATTCACTTGCATTTCGATCATTAAAAAATGGCGCTGTCCAGGCACATCCACGTGGACAGACCAGGGGGCCGAGCGCACGGAACAAGCAGCCTCCGTAGGGCTCCGCAAAACGCGCGCTGTGCGCGCTCCATAAACCCTTGCGCAACATCCGCTCGACCGATCGGCATCCTGCGCCCTTGGGGTGCTCGGGTAGCGCAGGCCTGCTTATGCATTGGCCTGTCACTAGCCGCGCTATACAGCAGCGCGGTGTGGGCGGTGGACGAACCGGCTGCCTGTCAGCAGGTGCGCTTTGCGGATACGGGCGAGGCCGATGTGACGGGAAGCACCGCCGTGGCGAGCACACTGCTCACCCAACTCGGCTATCAACCCACAGTCACCCTGCTGTCGACGCCGGTGATTTTTGCGTCAATGAAAAATCGAGACATCGACGTCTTTACCGGCAACTGGATGCCCAGTCAAACCGCGATACGCCAACGGTATGAGGCAGAGGGCGCCATCAGCGTGGTACGACCGCTGCTGGAAGATGCCAGCTACACGCTGGCGACGCTGGACTACGCATGGGCGGCGGGCTTACGTGATTTTGCAGACATTCATACCTTCGCCAAGGCACTCGGCCATCGTCTAGTCGGTATCGAACCGGGGAGCCCGGGTAACGAGCGGCTCTTTAAAATGGTCCAGCGCGCGCAGTTCGGGTTAGGCGACTTCTCGGTCGTGGAATCGAGCGAGCAAGGGATGCTGATGGAGGTGGAACGCGCAGCACGGGACCATCAGCCGATCGTGTTTCTCGCATGGGCCCCACACCCCATGCACCTAAAATACCCGATTCGTTATTTAACCGGCGGCGATGCGATATTCGGCCCCCACTTTGGTGCCGCCACGATTTACACAGTGACACGCACCCAGTATGCCCGCGCGTGTCCGAACGTCGGGCGCTTGCTCTCGCAACTGCACTTCTCGCAGCACTCCTTGAGTGCCGTCATGTCGGCCATACTCGAGCGCCACCTCACGCCGGCGGCGGCGGCGGCGGAATGGTTGCGTGACAACCCCCCATTAGTCGCCGAGTGGCTCGCGGGCGTGACCGACAGCCACGGCCAACGCGTCTTTACACGGCCTGACCACTTGCGCGCCGCCAGCACACCGCATTCCGCCGAGGCATTCTTCACCTGGAAAAAAATACCGGTCGGCGATGCCGCCGCGGCGGCCATGGACTATATGAAGGACCACGGCGCGGGCACCTTCGCTGGCGTTGCGCTGGTGATCCGCACCCTAGTCAACGGATTATCCGCCGCCCTGACGGCCACGCCGCCGTTGCTACTCATTGGCCTGATGATGCTGCTCGCTTACGGCATCCGACGCTCCGTCACCCTCGCCGTCTTCGTGGGTCTTGCCTTGCTGTTTATACGCAATCAAGGCTACTGGACCGAAACGATGGAGACACTGTCGCTGGTCCTTGTTTCGGCAACGGTGGCCTCTGCGATCGGTGTACCCGTGGGCATTGCCGTCGCCCATCGACCGCGCTGGTACGCAATACTGCGGCCAGTACTGGATCTGATGCAGACCCTGCCTGCCTTCGTCTACCTGATCCCCACCCTCGTGCTGTTTGGGCTCGGCGTCGTGCCGGGGGTGATCTCGACCGTCATCTTCGCCATGCCTGCACCCATCCGCCTCACACAACTCGGCATTGCATCCGTACCCCAGGCACTCACCGAATTGGGCCAGGCCTTTGGCGCGACCCGTTGGCAGTTGCTCCTCAAAGTGGAACTCCCCTACGCCGCTCCCGCCATTATTGCCGGGCTCAGCCAATGCATCATGCTGTGCCTGTCGATGGTGGTCATCGCCGCCTTGGTCGGGGCCGGTGGCCTCGGCGTGCCGGTAGTGCGCGCACTGAACAACGTGCAGGTCAATATCGGCTTTGAGGCGGGCCTCGCCATCGTGCTGCTCGCCGTGATCCTCGACCGGACGCTCAGACCTTCCGATCCCAAGGACCGGTCGTGAACACGGCCCTGTCTTTCCAGAACGTCGACATCTTATTCGCCGGTGCTGCACCCAAAGCGGCGCGTCGTCTGGTGCAGGCCTGCCGCCTGCTCGATGCGGGAGACGCTTATAGCGCCATTGCACACGACACGGGCGTGACGGTGGGTGTCAACGGGGCCACACTCGACGTTGCAGATGGCGAAATCTCGGTGCTGATGGGAGCATCAGGGTCTGGCAAGTCGACCTTGCTGCGCGCCGCGAATGGCCTTGCGCCGGTGCAACGCGGGCAGGTGCTGATCCATGATGACGGCCAAGCCGTCGACGTCGCGACCGCGGATGCGGCAACGCTACGGCGGGTCCGACGCCGCCGGGTGGCCATGGTGTTCCAGCAATCGGCCTTGTTACCGTGGCGCTCCGTCCGCGATAACGTGGCCTTTGGTCTGGAGTTGCAAGGTGTTTCCGCGACGAGGCGCGCGCGCCTCGTCGAGGAGAAGCTGGCATTGGTCGGTCTGCTGGAGTGGGCCGACCGGGATATCCAGGAACTGTCGGGGGGCATGCAGCAACGGGTCGGCCTGGCGCGCGCCTTTGCCACGGATGCAGACATCCTGCTCATGGATGAACCGTTTTCGGCGCTCGACCCCCTGATTCGCGAAAAACTACAAGACGAACTGTTGGCGCTGCAGGCGCGGGTCCGCAAGACGATCCTGTTTGTCAGTCATGATTTGTCCGAAGCCATCAAGTTGGGCGATCGGATCAGCATTATGGAAGGTGGGCGAATCGTACAATCGGGCACGGCGCAGGACATCATCCTGCGGCCCGTCGATAGCTATGTGGCCGCATTCGCGCGCGGCGTGAATCCCTTGTCGGCGCTCACGGGAGCGATGGTGATGCGTCCTTGCACAGCGCTGACGCGGTCACCGGCAGGCATCGCCCTAGACGCAGGCAATCGCTATCTGGTGCAGGTGGATGACCAGGGACTACCGCTCGCCGTGCGTATTGATGGCCTGCTGCACGCCCTTGTCACGGTGGCGGGACACACGGTGCCACTGCGCTGCGTGCCGACGCACACCGTACTGCGCGACATCATCCGCTTGCGCCAGTCCAGCGGGCATCCGGTTTTGCTGCTGCACGCCGAGCGCTGGGTGGGCGTGTGTAGCGATGCGGAAATCCTGCAGGCGCTGGCGGGATCGCTACCCGACCCTTAAGACCACCGCGGCCCCTGCGGCTGGCTACATTGCCAGAGGGGCCATTAAAAAGCCGATGCCGCGCCGGCGCTGGCGCTGGCCGAGCAACACCGTAGCCTATCCGGCAGCGTCATTGGAAATCGCCGCCGCGACACCGACAGCGCCAGAGCGGCCACGATCGGGCTGTGCAAAGACGTCGTACGCTTGGGCCTTTCATGCCGCGCGCTGGCGATGCCGGCGGCCGATGCGTAGCTACGCTTAGGCACAGCCAGCGGTGTCCGTGCACTGGCGCGGCCAACGCGGACCGCGTTAAGGTACGCCATGCCAGAGCCACACGCGCACAGGGCCCCATGAGCGACCAACCGACCTACACCGTCCCCAAGATCTGGACGTGGAATAAAGAAAACGGCGGCGAATTCGCCCACATCAATCGGCCCATCGCCGGGGCAACACACGAAAAAGAACTGCCCATCGGCCGGCATGCCCTGCAGTTGTATTCGCTGGCCACTCCGAACGGGGTCAAGGTCACGGTACTGCTGGAAGAGCTGCTCGCGCGTGGGATTAGCGGCGCCGAGTACGATGCTTGGCTGATCAACATCCGGGAGGGCGCGCAATTCGGTTCCTGCTTCGTGCAGCTGAACCCGAATTCCAAGATTCCCGCCCTGTGGGACCGCAGTGGGCCCACACCGATCCGCCTCTTCGAATCCGGCGCGATCCTGCTCTACTTGGCAGAGAAGTTCGGCGCCTTCCTGCCCACCGCACCGGCCGCACGGGCAGAGTGTCTGTCCTGGCTGATGTGGCAAATGGGCTCTGCGCCCTATCTGGGGGGCGGCTTCGGCCACTTTTACGCCTATGCACCCGTAAAAATGGAATACGCGATCGACCGCTTTGCCATGGAAGTGAAGCGGCAGCTGGACGTGCTTGATCAGCGCCTTGCCCAGAGTGAGTACTTGGCCGGACCGGACTACACGATTGCCGACATCGCCGTCTGGCCTTGGTACGGCGTACTGGCCCAAGGACTGGTCTACGGGGCCGGCGAATTTTTACAGGTCGAGGCGTATAAAAACCTACAACGCTGGACCCAACTGATTGCGGCACGACCAGCGGTGCAGCGGGGGCGGATGGTCAACCGCGTGCATGGCGATCCGGCCAGTCAACTGCGCGAGCGCCATGAGGCAAGTGACTTTGACACGCACACACAGGACAAACGCGCCCCGTTAGGCTGATGCCCCGCGCAATGCGCATCACGGTCCCGCGCGGACTGATTCGACCCGTCCGGCATCCTCTGCGCCGCAACGCCGCGTAGCGCCCTACGCCGCCCACAAGGTCAAGAATGAACGAGCAGGACGGGCGCCACGCGCCCGTCCCCTCTTCCCCTTAGGGGGACGCTTGGCTCGTGCAGTTACCCGCAATCGACACCGGCGATACCGGTTGCGATGTCGACGTGACGTTGATGACGCCTGCCGATGTGGTACGGCCACTGAATCGCACGGTCACCTGACAGGACGCGCCTGCCGCCAACTGCGACGAGCAACCATTGCTGATCTGAAAGCCGGTGATCGCGAGTGGCGCCACGGTCAGACCCGTCAATGGCGCGTTGCCGGTGTTGGACACCCGGATCGACTGTGCTGCCACACTGCTCTCCTCCCGGCGGCAGTTTTTGCTGAACACAAGCGACGCCGGAGAGACGCTTAATCTACCCTGGCGATCAATACCTTTGCCTGAGAGTGCGACAGTCGCGGGCGCCGAGGCATTGGAATTAATCGTCATCGTCCCGTTGTAATTCGCAACTGAGGTCGGGCTAAACTGAACGGAGATGGTGCAGGGGGTCCCAGTAGGCAGTTGACTGGTACCGCATTTGTTGACGGCTTGAAAGCCGGGAGGCACCGCCACTGAAGACACTACAAGTTTTCCTTTGCCGACGTTCGTCACCGTGACGTCGAGTGATGCACTCGTGGTGCCCACAACCGTGTCCAAGAACGTAAGGGTGGCAGGAGACACCGAGATTTTGGGTGCCTCTCCCTGACCCGATAGCGGGACCGTCATCCTGCTTACGGGCGTCCCAGTGGATGTGCTTACCGTCAACTCACCTGTCCGACGACTGACATCTGTCGGCGTAAAAGTCACCGAGAATTGGCAACTGCCACCGGCATCAAGACTCGATGGGCATGCTGCGCCCGAGGCGAGACTAAACACCCCCCCCGAAACGCCCACCGATATCCCGTTAAGAACCCCAGGACCCTTGTTCGTCAGCGTAAATGTCTGGGGTGCCGTGTCCAGAAGCCCAACGCTCCCGAACTCTCCCGATCCTGTGAGGATCGCCACGGGCTTCGGAGCGTTCGCCTTTCCGTTCAGTGACACCACCACTGAGCGGTTACGGGTAGTGATCGTGAGGGATCCCGTTTTCGGCCCCTCGGTGGTCGGAGCAAAGACCACGAGGACGGTGCAAGACCCCGCGCGCCCGCCAACGCTGCCGCCCACGGCGCACTTTCCACCGGTCGTTTTGAATTGCCCCGAGACGCTGATCGCAGTCAGTGTCGTGGCCTCCTCTCCACCTGAGGAAATCGTCACCGTCGTCGGTGCACTACTCGTCGTGCCGACGTCTTGATCCGAAAACGTGACGCTCGTGGGCGACGCCGTGAGGCTCGGCCCATCGGCGTGAGCGATCGAGAATCCTAAGAGTGCGCTGAACATCGCACCGAGAGACAGGGCATGACGCCCAAGCGATAAACCGTTCATGGGGAGATCTTCCTTGAGGCAATGGCGTAGAGAGGCGAGCGAGTGACCCCTGCGGGTCGGGAATCTTTTCGTGCCGCCTCGGGCGGCACCTGTGCAACCGGATCGGCGGGTGTGCGCAGCAACACCGCCAGCAGCAATGCCGCCAGCGCTTCGATGGTGCTGGTGCGTAGCGGGTAATCCACCACCGAATGGGCAAGAACGAGCCAGAGCGACAGCGCGGCCGCCACCGGCAGATAGGGTCGCTTACCGTGCAGCGCGTTCAGATCGCGAATCACCCGCACACTGCGAAGAGCGAGCGCCACAAGCGCCAAGGCGATCAGAAGCACGGCCAACACGCCACCCTCGAGCCACAACTCGAGATAATCGTTGTGCACGTGATTGACGAAGAACGGTTGCGCCGCACTGGCATCGCCGATGAGATCGTAGGCATGCACGAAGCTGCCCAGACCCCAGCCGACGCCACCGCTGAGGGATGCCACATGAAGCGCCTGCCGAGCAAAGAGCCAACGCAGATCGTCCAGCGGATCGACGCTCAAGCGCAGCAAGATGGCGTAGAGCGTGTACTGCAGGACGAGCACCCCGGTGATCACGAGCCCGAGTGGCAGCCACGGGTTGCGCTCGAGACGACGGCGGCGGGTGCGGACGGCCACGAGGACCGCGCAGGCCACGATGGCCGCCATGAGGAGCGCAAAGCCGGCCCTCGACTGGGTCAGCGTCACGCCCACCGCCAGGAAGATCATCACAAGGACTAGCCACCAGCCTTGCAGCCGCCAGGCACCGGCGGGACTTTCCTCGCGCAGTTCGAGCAACAACGCCATCACCACCGGCACGAGCATCACCAACTCGCTCGCCAAGTGGTTGCGATTGGCGAAGGTGCCGACCGCGACGCCGACATTCGTGACGTCGTACCAGTAGAGCCCGTCCTGCCCGCCCCCTTGGATCTGCGCAAGCCCGAGCAGCACGTTCAGCACCGCCAAGACCAGCAAGACACTGAGCCAGCGGCGCTGGGTGGCGTGAGACATGTGGAGTGCAGCGACGTACACCGCGATCGGGATCATCAAGCCCCAGAGAACCTGCTCGGTGCGTACAGGCGCGATGGAGCCACTGGCGAGCGCCGGCATGAGCCCCACCTGCTGCAAGGCCTCGCCGATGGGCGCGCGTCCCGGGAGTTGCTGCCACAGGTGTCCTGGCAGCGGCAGCAACTGCAGCACCGGTAATAGGAGGACGAGTGCCGGCAGTCCATAGAGTAGATGCGCAGGAACCGTCGCGGCCTGCCCTCGATGGCGTTCCTGCAGCGTGAGTCCGATCAGCACGAGCGCCGGCAGCACGAGTGCGTGATCGATCACACCGCCCTGCCCGCCACCCCCGATCACGGCGCCCACGAGCACGACGGCAAAGAGTCCCTGCGTGAGGATCGATCGCATCGCGTCAGGGCGCATAGGCGATCTCCATCTGCCTCACCCGATAGAGACCCACCGCCTCGGTCTCGGCGGGGATACGCGCATCGAACTCGAGCGCAAGCCACTCGGCGCGACAACCGTTCGGAACCGACACGGTCTGCACCAGGGTTTGCCAGGCGCTGGTGCCGCGTAAAGGACTCGCATGCAGGAGATCCTCGGCATTGCCGTGCGCGCAGCGCAGAGTAAAGCGCAGGCCCCGCGGCGTCTCGAGACCATCGGCCGCCTCCTGCCACTGCACGCGTAGCGGCTGACCGGTCGGCAAGCGCAACAACTGTCGAAGGAGCGGCGCACCGACCCGCGTCCCGGTGAGCATCACCCGCACTCCCTCCGACGCGCCTTCCAGCATCGGCGCGCCACGCACCTCGACGCCCGGCGCACTGACCGCAGTCCATTCGAAGGGCAACGAGGGGGATTTAAGATGCGCAAACTGCCCATCGCGAAGTAGCGACGGCGTCGATGCCGACGTCAGTCCCACCCCGTAGGCCACCCAGGCATCCTCGATAGCGCCCAAGGACGCGAGACGCCCCACCCACAGCGCCCGCTCCGCGCGGGTGAGGGCGGACACGTGAGCGAGTGCGAGGAAGCACTGGTTGAGTTCGGCGGTACTCGTGGCGGCCGTACTCTCATAGCGCAGGAAGCCCTCCCGCCACGGCGCGGGATCGGCGCCCGACAGCACGGCGGCCAGCGCCTCAAGGCCCGCCGGTTTCGCCATCAACGCGCGTAGTGTTGGGTACAGACCGTCGGCCGCAATCGGGGCGACGCGCAACACGCGATCAAGATGACGGATGGCGGTCGGGACATCGCCTAGGCGCTCGGCGCGCTCGGCAGCTTCTAGTCGCGCTTGGGCATCGCGCGGCGCATACCGCAGCGCGAGCGCGAGCAAGGCCGCGTTCGGCTGACCATCGGCATCCGCCTGCACGTTCGCGAGCAACCGATAGGGGCGACCATCGAGCGGCTCGTTCCGCAACGCTTCGCGCGCCATGGCGATCGCCGCCGCGGAATCCGTTTCCGCCGTGAGCGCGGCCGCCTCGACCGGATCGACCTGCGTCCACGACGTGCTCGACAAGACGCGCAGCACCGCCAGTGCCACCACCGCCCAGATGAGCGCCTGCACCCACACAGGCGACGCTTTGGGGTCGCGCACCGAGGCCTCGTTGGCGGCCTCGGCAGGCACCCTCTCCACGATCGCGGCAGTGCTCGGGGCCACGGCCACGGCGCCTAGCTGCGACGGCCCAGCCAACGCCGACCACCGGAGTCGGACGACGTCTCGCTCTGCCCATACTGGTGCGCGAGTGCATAGGTCTGACCGTAGCCATACCCATAGCCGTACCCGTAACCCGCCCCATAGCTGTGCACACCCGCCCGGCGCGCGTCGTAGCGGACGATGGCGGCGCCGATGACGCGTGCCCGCGCGCCGGTCAGACGCTTGATCGCGCCGATCACGGTACCGACACGCGCCTGCGCGGCACCGACGATCAGCAGCGTGCCATCGGTGAGCGGTGCGATGGTCGGCACGTCGGCAAGCCCGAGCAACGGCGGGCCGTCGATGATGATCTGGTCGTAGGCGTGCAGACCCACCTGCAACATCGATTCAAAGCGCGGCGATGACAAAAGCTCGGCGGGATTCGGTGGCGTGCCGCCGGAGGTCACGACCGACAGGTTGTCATAGCCACTCGGTCGGAACAGTTCGACACCCGGCACGCGACCAAGCAGATAGTCGGTCAGCCCCTGCTCGTTGGAGAGGTTCAGTTGCGTGTGCACCGACGGCTTGCGCAGGTCCGCATCGATAAGCAGCACCTTGCGACCGAGCTGGGCGAAGTTGCGCGCCAACATGACCGAGCTCGTGGTCTTGCCTTCGCGGGCCAAGGCGCTCGTCACGAGCAGAATGCGCGGCGCACCATCGTCGGTGGCGTACTGCAGTCCCGTGCGCAGCGAGCGGTAGGCTTCCGAGAAACTCGAGCGCGGGTCGTCGCTGATCGAGCCGATGAGCCCATGCTCGACGTTCGGAATGACGCCATACACGTGCAGCCCGAGATGCCGCTCGATGTCCTCGGGCGACTTCAGGGTGTCGTCGAGCTGCTCTCTCAAGAAGGCAAGGCCCACACCGAGCGCCAGACCGAGCAAGAGGCCCAACCTGAGGTTCATCGGCAGGCTCGGCTTGAAGCGCACGCCCTTGCGCGCCGGATCGACGACCGACACGTTGTTGGTCGCCACCTCGCCGCCGACGCCGATTTCCTTGTAGCGTTGCAGCAGCGCGTCGTAGAGCTGCTTGTTGGTGTCCGACTCGCGTTTGAGGATATTGAACTGCACGCTGCGGCCTTGCAGATCGAGCAGCTCGTTCTGCAACTCCCCCACCCGCTTGCGCAACGACAACTCGTTGGCGAGCGCCGACTTGTACTCGACCTCGGCACCCCGCGTGTAGAAGCCGATCTCGTCCTGCATGCGCGCCTCGACCTCATTGATGCGGTGCGACAGCTGCAGCATCTCCGGGTAATCAGGCTTGTAGGTGGCGCGCTTGGACTCGTACTCGGCCTTCAGTTCCACGCGGATCTGCCGCAATCGATCCAGAAGTTCGCTCTTCAAGGTCTCAAGCGAGGCCACGCCGTTGGCCGCCACCGCCTCGCGCCACCGGGACTCGGCGCGGATACGCTCGGCCGACGCCTGGCTTAGGACCGTGTTCAGCTGCTGCAGGTTGTTGCTCGCGAGGAGCGTGTTCTGATCGACGCTCGCCAGATGCTGCGACTGCGCGTAATCGATGACCGCCCGCTCGCTGTCCTCGAGTTTCTGCTTGATCTGCTGCAGACGATCCTCAAGGAAGGTGCGCGCGACCTGAGAATTCTCCTCGCGACGGGCGAGGTTGCTATCCATGTACGCCTGCGAAAGACCCGCGACGACCCTAGCAGCCACCTGCGGATCGGGGTTCGTATAGCTCAACTCGACCAGTTCCGACTTGCGGATGAGCGTCACGGAGGTGGCCTTCATGATGCCCTCCACCACCTTCGCCTCGCGATCCTCCAGCGACTTCGCCTCGTCGCTATCCCCGACATGCATCCAGGCGGCGATGGCGGCAAGACCACCACTCGGCGCCTGGCTGCGGGTGAAATCCGCGTCGGTTAGGAGCCCGAGCTTGCGCACCGCGCGCAGCGCCACCGACCGACTCTTCAGCACCTCGACTTGGGTGCCCAGAAAATCGTCGGACTTGACCATCCCCTCGAGGCCTTCGACCTTGGTGATCTTGAGACCCGACGACTCGACATGCAGCAGCACGGTGGAGCGGTACTGCGGCGTCATGAGCAGGGTGACGAGGAGCGCGAGCGCGAGGACGACCGCCGTGGCGGTCGCGACCATCCGCCGGTGCTTGAGGAGCACGTGCCACACATCGCGCAAGGAATAGGCCGGCGCCTCCTGCCAGGTGGGCGCCGCCGGCACCGTGATCACCGGCTCGGGCGTCTCGACCGCCACCAGTGCCTTACGCCGCTTGTGGATCGCCTTCAGGCGGATGACGGACTCGTCCGGAATATCGCTTTCGACGGCTGACATGGCGTTAGAGCACCTTGATGAAATAGGCGATGGGCGAGGCGGTGATGATGTCGCGCAGCATCGAGCGCACACCGGAGTAATCGACCACGATCAGATCGGATCCGAACACTTCCGGATCACTGATCACCCCGGAGCGGATCTTGCGGATGTCGAACACGGCGGCATGGCGCTGGTCGTCGATCTTGCGGTAGACGACCACGCCTGCGGGGTTGGCGTACTGATCGAGCCCGCCGGAGAGCGCCATGACCTGCAGAAGCGAGGTGCGGCCCGTCAGCGGGTAGATGCCGGGCGTACGCACGGCCCCTTCGACCGTGACGCGCTGGCTCATGTATTCCTTCACGTAGACCGTGACCTGTGGGTTCTCGATGAACCGGTCCTGCATCTGCGTGGCGATATCCTGCTGTAGTTCCGCCACGGTCTTGCCGGCGGCGCTCACCTTGCCGATGAGCGGTAGCGTGAAATCACCCGCGGCACTGACCCGCACCGTGCGATTGAGTTCGTTGACGCCGAACACCTCGACCTCGAGCACGTCCGGTGAGCCGATGCGGTAGTCGGTCGGACCCACCACCGGCGCGGCCGGCACCGCGAGGCGCGCCTCGGTGTCGCGATTGACGCGCTGGGCGGTGCTCGGGCCGATGTGCGCACTCTCGCAACCGGCCAAGGCGGTCACGAGCACGAGCACGGCGAGGGTCAGACGGCTCTGCACGCCGCCTCCACCATCGCGCTGCGCGCCCGAGGCGATCGCATCGGCCATCGCTCCTGCCAGGCCTCGACGCCATCCTCGATCGCCCGCAGGCAGCGCCGGTAGTCAGCCACCCCGCGACCGTGCGGATCGGCGACCGTGCCGCCGGTCCAGCGGCCGAGCAGTTGCACGCGCCCATGCAAAGACGGCAGTGCGGCACAGATGCGCATGCGCTGATGCTCTTCCATGACGAGGATGAGGTCATAGCGAGCGGCAAGGGCTGCGTGGAAACGACTGGAGCGATGCGCCTCGAGACCGAGCGAGCGCGGGCTTAGCCACTCGACGTACACGCCATCGGCCAGCATCCCGGGTCGCGCTTCCAACCCGGCCGAGGCCACCTGCACGTGCGGCGCGCGCTCGCGCCAGAGCACTTCAGCCAGAGGGCTGCGGCAGACGTTGGCGCGACAGACAATCAGTACTGAATCCATGAGCCACCTTGCTCCTCAACTTCCCAGCCGACACGTTCGCCCCAGAAGCTGTCTTGGACTCCGCCAAGCACCCCTTCCGGACCCGAACCCTTCGTCAGACTAGCGACGACGCAGCCTTCGGCACCGTGGACGGCGCCAACTGGCAGGTCATTGCATGTAGATACCCCGTCGATCTTTTTTGTTGGGTCGCCTTACGACGACCTGAAACCGATAATACGTAAAATCAGAAAAAATGAAAACCGTGATACGAATCACAGTTTTAATTTGACATAACGAATAGCGAGGCCGGCACCCATGACCGTTCTCAACGCGCGGGAGAACGGCATACTGGTGCCGGTTCCCACGTGCACGAGACGTCCATGCCCGCACTCACCGTCACCCGCGTCCCCGCGTTCGAGGACAACTACCTCTGGTTGATTCACGGGCAAGCGCCGCATGCGACGCGGGTGGCGGCGGTCGATCCGGGTGACCCGGACCGCATCGAGGCGGCCCTCGCCGCCGAAGGACTCGACCTTGAGGCCATTCTGGTCACGCACCACCACCGCGACCATACGGGTGGCGTGACTGCGCTCGCCGAGCGCCACGGCTGTCCGGTGTACGGGCCTGCGCGGGAAACCATCGCCGGGATCACCCAGCCGCTGACTGGCGGCGGCGGGGGTTGTGCAGACCTTCCCTAGCAATATCTAAGCATTGTGAAGCGTGGAATGTAAATTATTCCACCCGCATGGCACATCATCAAAACTCTCGAATGTGTGAAAATTCAATGGCGCAAGTTAATTAGTCGGCCCTGATTTATTCATATCTCTATGATTCTATTGTATTTATATCCATTTTCAGATTATAATTTCTCCCGGTTTTGAGTCTATTCCATTGTATTTCTGGGAGTTTTGGCGATGAGCATGACGCCCGAAGCCGAGGATTTCTTCCGCAGCCGCTTGGATCAGATGATTGATCTGCGCCACCCGTTGGCGAAGCTGGCGTCGCGGATGCCGTGGCAGGAGATCGAGGCGTCTATTGCGCAGCTATTCGCGCGCAAGGCTCGCGCTGGGAAGCGGATTGACGATGTGGATTTGTTCGGCAGCACCAGCACGTTGGTGGGAGGCGGGATCTCGAACGCGGGACGTCCGCGCATGCCGCTGCGATTGATGGTGTCGCTGCTGTATCTGAAGCACGCCTACAACGAGAGCGACGAGGGGGCCGTCGAACGCTGGGGAGAGTCGCCGGTCTGGCAGTATTTTTCGGGGCGAGACTATTTTGAGCACCGACTGCCTTGTGACTCAACCGTCTTGGTGACCTTCCGCCGTGCCCTGGGTGAGGAAGGCGTCGAAGAGTTACTGTCGCAGACGATCAACGCGGCGGTTGACCTGAAGCTGATTGCGCCTGAGGAGCTCAGTCGAGTGATTGTCGATACCACGGTTCAGGAAAAGGCGATTGCCCATCCGACGGACAGCAAGCTGCTCGAGACGGCGCGAGCGAAGCTCGTTGAAGCGGCGCGACTGCATGGCATTCAGTTGAAGCAGACCTTCGCGTCGGAGGGCAAGACCTTAGGGTTCAGGGCCGGCCGCTATGCGCACGCTCGGCAGTTTCGTCGGATGCGCCGGATGATCAAGCGCCAGCGCACCATTGTGGGTCGCCTGATGCGTGAAATGCAGCGCAAGGTGACCGCGCCCTCGCCTGCGTTGGAAGTGGTGTTCGCCAAGGCGCATCAGTTGCTTGAGCAGTCGCGATCGAGGAAAGCGAAGAACGGATTGCCGAAGCTGTACAGTTGGCACGCGCCCGAGGTGGAGTGCATCAACAAGGGCAAGAGTCGTCGGCCGTACGAGTTCGGCGTCAAGGTCGGCATCGCGTTGACGCTCAATGGCAACCTGGTGGTCGGTGCCCGGTCCTTCCCAGGGAATCCGTACGATGGCCACACGCTGAACGAACAGATGGAACAGGCCGGCATCCTAATGCAGGAGACCGGAATACAACCCGCCGAAGCGTATGTCGATCTCGGCTACCGCGGTGTTGATAAGGAAAATCCGGCGACGGGAATTCGTCATCGTGGCAAGAAGGGTTCTCTGACGACTGAACAGATCGAGTTGCTGTCGCGCCGTCAGGCGGTCGAACCGATCATCGGACACCTCAAGGCAGATCACCGGATGGGTCGCTGCTATCTGAAGGGCGAGATCGGCGACCGACTGAACGCGGTGCTATGCGCGGCCGGGTACAACCTGCGGTGGTTGATGCGAAACCTGGCTCGCCAAAGTGCAAAGGCTTTTTTGCGCCTGCTGGCAGCGCTCGATTACAGCGTGCATAACGCTATTTTGGCGCTCACCAACGTCTTCAGGCCAGCCATGAAGTCAACACTTGGCTTCATGACGGCGTGAATACGAATAAATCAGGGACGACTAATTAGGCGAGAATCTAGGAGCCGTCGTCTCATCGCCCGTACCCCATCGATCGACGTTGTTCATCGCCGAACTCCGGTGGGTGATCATTAAATGTGCGGATAGACGTTAAAACCGAGCATGCCGCTGAGAGCAAATCTCTAAACAGCGATGGGAATATCTGCCGGATTTCGACCGGGATCAGACGACCCGGTTAGCGCTTTAGCATTCGAAGAAAATGGCGGAGTGGACGGGACTCGAACCCGCGACCCTCGGCGTGACAGGCCGATATTCTAACCAGCTGAACTACCACTCCACGATCCACGCCCGGCACGTTCAGTACACCGAGTTTGGTGGGTGCTGAGGGGTTCGAACCCCCGACCCTCGCCGTGTAAAGGCGACGCTCTACCAACTGAGCTAAGCACCCTACCCGGCTCTCCTAGCGTCTTACCCTGCGTCACCAGGCACCACGAGAGCCCAAAATGATAGCGTTCCCTATGCTTCGAGGCAACCTTAAAAACAGTTATTTTTCTAAGCGACGTCCGAATCCGCAGCCGGTTCCACATCCGGTGGGCCAAACTCTGGCGTCACAAAGGTCGGACGGACCGGTTCGTTCGGGTTGGTCAGCGTCGACAGCACGCCGCGCTCGGTCCGGTAATGCCGCTGATCCAAGCCCACCACACCGCCCACATGCGGCACATCGCCAATGCTAGCGGCCAACACCGAATGCTGTTCCTCGATCAGCGCACTGCGCGCGCGCACCGTCTGCGCGTGCACGAGGCCCGTGCAGGTCGCGCTGGCCAGCAGCAAGACCACAAACGACACCGCGTCGGGCACCTGCAGATACTGGAACGTCTGCGCCAACACGCAGCCCAACACGCTGACACCGATGTAGAGGAAGAAAATCGTCCGCACCGCGTAGCCGGCGGCCAGCAACTGGTGGTGCAGATGGCCGCGATCCGGGGCGAAGGGCGAGCGTCCTGACAGCAACCGGCGCACCGTGCTCTGCAGGACTTCGGTCGCCGGCACGAACAGGCACCAGATCGCATTCACCGGCGACACGAGAGGATCCGCACCTTGACAGACTGACACCAATACGAGCGCCAGCGTAAAACCAAGGAACGTGGAGCCCGCATCGCCCATAAAGATCCGCGCCGGACGCTGCAGCATCATTGGTGCGTTAAAACACAAGAAGGCCGCGGTGACCCCGACCAACGCCGTCAATACCGGCGCCCACTCAGTCCGCAGACCCGTCCCCATCGCCACCAGCAGCACCAATGCGATCGCAAACGTCACACCACCCGCCAGCCCATCCAGACCATCCAACATGTTGAAGGCATTGATCGCTGCCACCATCACGAACACCGTGAAAGGCAACGACCACAGACCTAGAGCAACCGGCCCCATGCCGACAAAGTCGCCTAAGGTTTCGAGTCGGGCGGCGGGCCCAATGGCATAGATCACCAGGGTCGCGACCACGGCATGGCTGAGCAAGCGCAACCGCGGCGTCAGTCCCTGCGCATCGTCGTAGGCGCCCAGCAGCACCAGCACGGACGCGCCACCGATCAAGGGGCCGAGCAATTGCCAGTGCCCCGTCGGCACCAGCAGTGCAGCGGCGAAGCCGATCCACATGGCCAAGCCACCAACCACCGGGACGGCACCCTCATGGGCCTTGTGTCCGCCTGGTCGATCGAGCAGGCCGAGGCGCCCGGCCTGCGACCGCAACAGAAAGGTGGCCATCGCGGTCAGGGCCGTCGCCACGTACAGCACCGTTAAAGTCACCACCGAAATGACGTCGTCTAATCCGTCCAATTGCATTGCGGTCCTCGCGATCTAGAAGGCACACCACTGCTCCCTACCGGCAGACGGTCTATCCTTAGCGTCTTATGTCCACTTTAGCCTAGCGCTATATTAGCTGAAAGGCTGACGGGATCGCGAGGAGGAAACTACGTGCCGGCTCTGCGGGCGGCCTAGGGGCGCTACGCAAACACCCCCACGAGCGCAAATTCTGATCTTGGCGCGCGCACACGCCCTTGAACGGACTAGACCGACCCCTGCACGGGACGCAACGCCCACGCCAACGGACAAGCCCGTGGCCGGGTTCGACCCGCTCCGGTTGCCAATTCCCAGCCCTAATGGGCCGGGCGTGGCTCGTGCCGCAGCGCATCCGTCGTCTCCGGCGCGCCGTCCGCATCGCGCACGAGCCCGATCAGCGGCGACCGCTCCAGCGCCAGATCCAGCACTTCGTCAAACCACTTCACTGGGTGGATGGCGAGCTTATCCTTAATGTTCGCCGGAATTTCAGCCAGGTCTTTCTCGTTCTCGGAGGGAATCAAGACCGTGGTAATGCCGCCGCGGTGCGCTGCCAGCAATTTTTCCTTGAGGCCGCCGATCGGCAACACCTCACCACGCAGCGTGATCTCGCCGGTCATCGCCACATCCGCTCGCACCGGGATCTTGGTAAAAGCCGACACCAGCGCGGTCGCCATGGCCGCGCCAGCCGACGGGCCGTCCTTGGGCGTCGCGCCCTCGGGTACGTGCACGTGCACATCGCCTTTCTGGTGAAAATCCGGCTCGAGGCCAAACAGCGTGGCGCGGCTACGCACCACCGTCATGGCGGCCTGAATGGATTCTTGCATCACCTCACCCAACTGGCCGGTGTACTGCAATTTACCCTTGCCCGGCACCACGGCCGCTTCGATCGTGAGCAGGTCGCCGCCCACTTCAGTCCAGGCCAAACCGGTGACCTGCCCGATCCGGTTGGACTCGTCGGCGCGGCCATAGCGGAAGCGTTCCACGCCCAAATAATCACCGAGATTCTCGCCCCCCACACGGATCTGTTTGTCCGCCGGATGGAGCAACAGATGTTTGACCGCCTTGCGGCAAATCTTGGAGACCTCGCGCTCCAGGTTACGCACGCCCGCCTCGCGCGTGTAGTGCCGCACAATGCCCGTGAGCGCCTCGTCCGCAACCGTTAACTCACCGGCCGCCAGACCATTGGCCTTGGATTGCTTGGGCACCAAGTAACGGCGCGCGATGTTGATCTTCTCGTCTTCGGTGTAGCCCGCCAGACGAATGACTTCCATACGATCCAGCAGTGCGGCGGGGATATTCAGGGTATTGGCCGTACAGACGAACATCACCTCAGACAGATCAAAGTCAACCTCCAGATAATGATCCGCGAAGGTCGCGTTTTGCTCGGGATCCAAGACTTCCAGCAAGGCCGAGGACGGGTCACCCCGAAAATCCATCGACATCTTGTCGACCTCATCCAAGAGGAATAAGGGATTGCGCACGCCGGTACGCGCCATGCTCTGGATGATCTTGCCGGGCATCGAACCGATGTAGGTGCGCCGGTGACCCCGAATTTCGGCTTCGTCGCGCACGCCACCCAGACTCATGCGAATGAACTCTCGGTTGGTCGCCTTGGCAATGGACTGGCCCAAGGACGTCTTACCCACACCCGGTGGCCCGACCAAACAAAGAATCGGACCCTTCAACGCTTTGACCCGTTGCTGCACCGCGAGAAACTCGACAATGCGTTCCTTGACCTTATCGAGGCCATAATGGTCCGCGTCCAGTACCGACTGCGCGTGGGCAATATCGGCACGCACTTTGGAACGTTTCTTCCACGGCGCCTTAACCAGCCAATCGATGTAATTGCGCACGACGGTCGCCTCAGCGCTCATCGGGCTCATCATCTTGAGTTTGTTGAGTTCCGCGGTGGCCTTCTCACGCACTTCCTTGGGCATGCCCGCGGCCTTGATGCGCTTTTCGATCTCGCCGTGCTCATTCGGCGCTTCCTCGAGCTCGCCGAGTTCCTTCTGAATGGCCTTCATCTGCTCGTTCAGGTAGTACTCGCGCTGGCTCTTCTCCATCTGCTGCTTGACCCGACCGCGAATCCGTTTTTCGATCTGCAAGCCTTCCATTTCGCCTTCGATCTGCCCCAGCACTTGCTCGAGCCGCGCGCGAACGCCCAAAATCTCCAGAATCTTTTGTTTCTCTGACAACTTCAGCGCCATGTGCGCCGACACGGTATCCGCCAACCGACCCGGCTGATCGATGCCGGCCAACGAGGTCAAGACCTCCGGCGGAATCTTCTTGTTGAGCTTCACATAGTGTTCGAACTGCGTGAGTACACTGCGCGTCAGCACCTCCGTCTCGCGCGCATTGGTGTCGTCCTCATCGACTAGGACGTCGACGAAGGCCGCAAAAAAATCGGCGGTCACCAGACGATCGATTCGCGCGCGGGAGACGCCCTCCACGAGCACCTTGACCGTGCCATCCGGGAGCTTGACCAATTGCAGGATCGTCGCGAGCGTCCCGACCCGATACAGGTCGTCCACCTTCGGCTCATCGACATCAGCGGCTTTCTGCGCCAGGAGCAAGATCTGTTTGTCGGCGCGCATGGCCTGATCGAGCGCCATGATGGACTTATCCCGCCCTACGAACAGCGGAATCACCATATGCGGATAGACGACGACGTCTCGTAGCGGCAGCACCGGCACGGGGCCCGGATTGGACTCGCCTACGACTTCAATGTGCTCAGGGGTATCGGTCACGTCGATTCCTCAAGGTTCCAGGTGCGCATCTAAGCGCTCAGTATGAACATTCGACAATGCAGGATACCTCTGTGGGGGCGCAAGCGCCTGCGTACAAGACTTAAGGTGCCAAAAAGACGGGGCTGGGATCGGTCGATCCCAGCCCCTGCTCGATCGCGCGCCAACGGCCGGCGCTTAAATCTTGAACGACGCCGCCGACTGGCCGGCATCAACTGCCGCCTTCAGCCATTTGGGCGTCTTGCCACGGCCACTCCACGTTTCGCCATTGGGGCCACGGAACTTGATCGGGGCCGGCTTGCGCACGCCCGATTTCGCCGCCTTCGCTTTCACCGTCTTCTTGCCGGTGACGGCCTTCGCTTTGCGACCCCGCGGGCCCTTGGCCTTGATTTTGCCCTTGGCCTTCCCCTTGGACGACCCCTTCGCCGCCGTTTTCATCGCCGCGCGCACTTGCGCCAGCGTGATTCCAAACGCGCGCAAGGTGGCCACGATCTCCGCCAGCGTGCGATCGAATTCCTTGGCGCGCAATTCCTGCGCCTGCACGGTTAGCGACTCGATTTCATTCTGCAGTTCAACCAGTGATTTCATAAACTTCAACGTCCTCAATAATAGTTCATCGGCACTCGTCAGCGTCTCTCAGGTATCTTTTAATATCTTTAAAATAATGTTACCAAAATTTTTAAAAATAATCACGCAAAAGCGCAATCTCTTCTGAAAGCGCTATCAACGATGCGAGCGCACGCCCTATGAATTCGCTGCAATTGACGCACGACTGCAAACAGAGGTTATTTTAACGCGGCACCGCGCCATACCGTTCTGGGTGCGCCCAAACACGATGGCAGTCCCAAAATATTAATGGGCTGCGATTATTTGCAATCGGATCCGCCACGCTGCACCACGGCAGTTAGCGATCACCGCGGGCGCCGCCTGGACCGGCGGCGGCATCCGCTCAGCCCAGACCGGCGGCATCCAGACTGGCACGCAGTCGACCGACTGCATCCGGCGCCTGCGTCGCCGCCGCTGCAAGCGCCGGCACCAAACCCACGGCTTGGGTTTTGCCCAATTCGACGCCCCATTGGTCAAAGGGGTTGATGCCCCAGAAACGACTCTCCAAGTAGGTCCGGTGCTCGTACAGCGCGACCAACTGCCCGAGCGCGGCCGGATCCAAGCGACCAAAACCAATGATGGAGGAGGGTCGGCCGCCCGGATGCACGCGGTGCGGCGCCAACGCCGCGGCGGCAGCCCCACCCGCCTGGACCTTCGGGTCGACTAACACCTCCGCCAACGAGCGGCCGCGCGCCAGTCCATTGGCCTGGGCAAACACGTTAGACAGCGTCAGCACCGAGTCCTCGACCCGTCCCGAGGGGCTCTCGTACGGCACCACGAAATCCGCTGCAACCCGGTGGGTGCCTTGGTGCAGCAACTGGAAAAACGAATGCTGGCCGTTGTTGCCCGCCTCGCCCCACAGGACGGCGCCAGTCGGGTACTCGACCGCGCTGCCATCCAAGCGCACGCGCTTACCATTCGACTCCATCGTCAGTTGCTGCAGATAAGCCGGCAAGCGATGCAAGCGCTCGGCGTAGGGCAAAATAGCGTGCGAGTGACAGCCCACGTAATGCGTGTTCCAGATTGAAAACAACGCCATGAGCGCCGGTAAATTCGCCTCCAGCGGCGCCGTCAACGCGTGCTGATCCATGGCATGGGCACCGCCGAGCAGCGCATCAAAGTGCACCGACCCCACCGCCAACTCCAGCGCCAGTCCCACCGCCGACCACAGCGAGTAGCGACCCCCGACCCAGTCCCACATCGGAAAACGCGCGTCGTCCGGGATACCGAAGGCATCCATCGCCGCGGCATTGGTCGACACGGCGGCAAAATGCGCTGCGGTGTTCTGCGCACCCAGCGCCGCCGCGAGCCAGTCCCGGGCCCGCAGCGCGTTGGTTGTGGTTTCGATGGTGGTGAAGGTCTTTGAACAGACCAGCACGAGTGTTGTCGCCGGGTGCAAGGTGCGTACACGATCGATCAACCCGGCCCCATCGATATTCGACACGAAGTGTACCGACAGGCCATCCACTGCATAGCCTTTGAGCGCCTCCGTCGCCATGACCGGGCCCAGGTCAGAGCCGCCGATGCCGATATTGAGCACATCCGTAAACCGCTGACCCGTCGCCCCGACACGCCGACCCGCGTGCACATCGGCTACGAACGCGCGGCATTGGGCACGCGTGTTGGCAATGGGTGTACGCACGTCCACGCCCTGCACCAGCAGCGGCTGGGTGCTCGGATCGCGCAGCGCCGTGTGCAACGCGGCGCGCCCTTCCGTCGGGTTGACGACGGCCCCGTTGGCCTGTGCGAGCAGCGCTGCAGACAGTTGGGCACTGTGCCCAAGCGCCAGCAGATCCGCGAGCGCCGCGTCGTCCATCAGTTGACGCGAGTAATCGAGCACCACACCGCCCGCTTCCACGCGTAGATGGCGGCGACCTGGGCCGAACAACGTGGCGGGTGCAAGCCCAGTCAACCGATGGGCATGCGCGGTGAGGCGCGCATGCAGTGCAGGGGAACCAACCGGCAGCGGCGACGTCATGGCACTGTCCTTAATAGAGCGAGGCGGCAAACACTACGGCAGCGTACGAAACACGCACGACCCTTTGGACGCCTTGGTCACACGATCCAGCATGGCCTCGTGCAGCGCCTGTTCTTGCGCCGTCGCCAGCACGATCGGCACGGTCACGGTGGGGCGCGGCCGTTGCGGACGGTCGGTCGCCGCATTCGGTAGGTGGCCGTCGGCGCGCAACACCAGCGTGCCTTGCCCACCCGTCATAGCCAGATAGACATCCGCCAGTAGGCGCGCATCGAGCAAGGCGCCATGGTATTCGCGATTGGAATTATCCACCGCGTAGCGCTTGCACAACGCATCCAGACTATTGCGCTGGCCGGGGTGCAGCTTGCGCGCCAAATCCAACGAATCGGTGACCTTGGCAAGGTCCGCAATCAGCAACTTCTCCGGCAAGCGGCCCAGTTCGTGATCCAGAAAGCCGACATCGAAGTTGGCGTTATGCGCGATTAATTCCGCACCGCGGATAAAAGCAATGAAATCGTCGGCTACTGTTGCAAACTTCGGCTGCCCGGCCAAGAACTCATCGCCCAAACCATGCACAGCCTTGGCCCCCTCATCCACCGGGCGCTCGGGATTCAAATAGCAGTGAAAGGTGCGTCCGGTGGGGCGGCGGTTTTGCAGCTCCACCAGGCCTATCTCAATGATCCGGTGCCCTTGGGCAGGCTCAAGACCCGTCGTCTCTGTATCAAGAATGATCTGGCGCATGCGGGACCTGTGCTCTGGGCAGGTTGGATTCTAACCTGCCGCTCCCCCTGGTGGGGTAACGGCGCCATCTACCCATCAGCCGCCACGGGGATGCCAATCCCACCAGCCCGCCAACGCGGTCAGCGCACACCCCGACCGACGCCACGCGACGCCAAACAGCATCTAGCGGCGCCCACCAGCAACGAAGGCCTGCACAGCACGGGCTCCAACCCCAAGGGCTGCAGAGGACCTGCGCGGTGGTGTCGACCAACCGCCGAGACCGCGTCGATGCCACACGACCCACGCTCCTGCACTGGATACGCCCCGCGCGGGCAACAACCGCCACACCAACGCGTACCCAATCAAGAGCGCTCGGATCAGTCCCCTGCCGCGACGCGTGCAGTGCGCGTAGGCGCACCAAGAGCACCACCCTTGCCACCCCACCACGCCACCACGCGTCCAGAAAGGTATATAGGTAGTTGACACCCCCATAGCGCAGCCGCACGCCGTTATTAGTCGTCGCGCTGGCGCGGATAGGCGTACTATGCATCCAATAATCAGCAGCAAACGCTTGCAAGCGTCTTGCGCACACTAGGGGTCAAAAAATGGCACGTGACATTGCGTACTGCATCGCCGCGCTGGCGCTGGCCGGTGGCGTCAGCCTGAGCGCCCGTGCGGGTAAGGTGGTCTTCCTCAACAACAGCAGCAACGTCGCTTGGTTCACCTCCGCCACCTTTGCCATGCCCGTGCCTGGCGGCGTAGCGCCCGCGGGCGTCAACACGTGTGCAACGCAGCGCGTACTTGCCAGTGCGGGCACCTATACCTGGCAGAGCCGGTGTGAGGCTGCCGTCAAGCCGGGGACCTTTGTACTGGTCGTGCCCAATTTCAACGCGCCACCCCACAAGGCAGCGCTAGACGGTTCTTACACGACCCAGATCACCTTTCAGAACGACACGGCGCCCGTCGTGCAGGGCGGTCTCTATGGGGCCGACAAACGCTGGACGGTCGGATCGTGCGTGGGCATCCCCGCTTGGCCGATCGATCCCACCGTGGCCACCCATTACGTGACCGCGTCAAACAACAAGATGAACAATGCGCAGTACGCCTTCACCATGCCACTCGATGGCACGGATGTGTGCGTGTCCAACAACTGAGACCACCACATCACGGTGGCCCGGTGGCGCCCCTGACCTGCGTGCTCGGGCTCACCCTCGTACCGATCGCTTGCGCGTGCCATCGCGCCCAGACTTTTTGCTGCAAGCGCGTGGCGGCGCATCATGGCTCGGTAATACAACGCGCTCGCCTTTGGGGTCCGCACCGGTGACGCGTCATCGACGTGCACGATGCCAAAGCGCTTGCCGAAGCCTAGCGCCCCGTAAGGTTATCGATCAGACCCCACAGAAAATAACTGCGTATCGCTGCGCCTAGTGCGATCGCCGCGAGCACGGCCGCCCGATGCACCTTGCGGCACTGGGTACGCAATGGGTCATCGCTTCGCCTAGCAAACGCGGTCGGTGCGCAATCGTGGATGCATCTGACAACCCAGCGCGGTGCGTCTGATCGCGCGCCGCGCTAGTCGGCGCATTGCTCCTAGGGCGAGGGCGTGGCCCTGACAATGCACCACCGGCAGTTACATGCCTTGGATGCCGCGACCGACTGGCGCCGCCAAGCCGTGTATGGGGAATAGAGACGCCGCGCGGCCCCGCGCGGAGACGCCGGGCCGGCGGCCATTAATCGCAACGACCGCCTACGCTAGGCGAGCGGACGGTCACAGAGACTAAAACTTACTTACTCTTCGTCTTCGATGTAATCGCGCGGCAGCAGATGCGCTATACCCTTGTGGCAATCAATACAGGTCTTGCCGCTCTGCTGCGCCTCGGCGTGATTCTTTTGCGCTCTGGGCTTCTGCCGGCTCGCTTCCATGGCCGTGAACGAGTGGCAGTTACGGCATTCCCGTGAATCCGTTGCCTTCATATTTTCCCATTCGTTCTGCGCCAGCGTCAGACGACGGGCCTCGAATTTTTCTTTCGTATCGATGCTACCGGTGATCTTGCCCCAGACCTCGGCGCTGGCCTTGAGCTTGCGGACAAACTTGTGTGCCCAGTCTTTGGGTACGTGACAATCCGAGCAGATCGCACGCACACCGGTGCGGTTGGTGTAGTGAATAGTCTGTTTGTATTCTTGATAGACGTTGTCGCGCATCTCATGACAGGAAATGCAGAAATCCAGTCGATTGGTCTGTTCCATCGCGGTGTTGTAGCCGCCCCAGAAAAGAATGCCGGAGATAAAGCCGACGCTGAGTATGCCCAGCACGGAGTACTTGATACTCGGCCGCCGCAGCTGCCGCCAGATCGTGCGTATCCATCCGGTTTTTTCGCTTGTCATAGTCGTCTCATTCTCCGCAAGCTGCGCCTGCTACAAAACCGCCAGCGCCACCGTATTTACAGCGGCCCTGGCGGCGTGCGGGCCGAAGGGACCCAGGGCGACCGCTCAGCCGAGGCCTAGGCAAGGCCAGCAGCGCGGCGGACGCCGCGCTCTTAGGGCTTGACCCCACCGGGCAAGGACAGGATCCACTCGACGAGGTTGGCTATCTTCGCCGCGTCGGTGCTCTTGACGATCTTGTGCTCTTCCTCGTGTCCGTCCTCAAACTTGGCTTTCTCGCCACTGGTGAGGTGGTGGGTCAGCTTGGCGACCGCGTCGGCGCGGCCGGCGTACTTGGCTGCCACGTCGCGCCACGCCGGACCATCCTTCTTCTTATCGACGGAATGACACTTGAAGCAGCCACTCTGGCGCGCCAGCATTTGGGCACCCTCCGCATCGACCGCGCGAGCGACCGGATTGAAGGCCAACAGCGCGACACCGGTCGCGAGCCAAATTGTGAGATTCCGTCCAGTCGTTCCACCCACTTCAGTCTCCTTAGGCGCTACGAGTCGCCTGATTGCGATCGGTGAGCGCGAACTGTCTCTGGATGAAGAGTGCGGCCAATGGGCCGGTCGCCGAAATACGCGATTTCCACACACGGACGCAGCGGCCCGCGCCTCGCGCGGAATTGGGCTGCAAACCGCCCGCAGAGCGCGGCGCGGGGCGCCTTGCGTGCGCCCAATGGCTACAGTCCTGTGCGCGTGCACGCCGCCCGAACAAGCCGTATACCCCTAAGCTACGGCGTATCGACTATGCAGGGGGCCGTGTTTGGCGTACGCCGCGCCGCAATAAGAACGCCGCCCGAAGGCGGCGTTGTGCAGTGCCGGCCGGCAGCCCGAATCAGGTCGAGCCGGTGCGCCGCGGCTCCTCCGCTAAGACCACGTCTTCGCTGCGATAGACCACGTAGGGGCGCGTATCCCCACCGATGACCGACTCATCGACGACCACTTTGTGGACATTCTTGAGGCCAGGCAGCTCGTACATGGTATCGAGCAGAATTTGCTCCAGGATCGTCCGCAGTCCGCGCGCGCCGGTCTTACGGGCGAGCGCCTTGCGGGCGATAGCGCGCAAGGCCGGATCGAGGAACTCCAGCTCCACGCCTTCCATCTCAAACAGTTTGCGGTACTGCTTGGTCAGCGCGTTCTTGGGCTCATTCAGGATGGAGATGAGTGCGTCTTCGTCCAATTCTTCGAGCGTCGCGACGACCGGCAAGCGGCCCACGAATTCCGGGATCAGCCCAAACTTGACCAGATCCTCCGGCTCTACATCCTTGAACAAATCCGAACTGGGCCGTCGCTGATCATCCGAGGGCTTCACTTCCGAGGTAAAACCGATGCCGCCTTTGTTCGTGCGATTCGAGATGATCTTCTCGATGCCGGAGAAGGCGCCGCCGCAAATAAAGAGAATATTGCCCGTTTGGACCTGCAGGAATTCCTGCTGCGGGTGCTTGCGACCACCTTGCGGTGGGACGGAGGCTACCGTGCCTTCGATCAGTTTCAACAGCGCTTGCTGTACGCCCTCACCCGATACGTCTCGCGTGATCGACGGGTTGTCACTCTTGCGACTGATTTTGTCGATCTCGTCAATATAGACGATACCCGTCTGGGCCTTCTCCACGTCGTAATCGCACTTCTGCAACAACTTCTGGATGATGTTCTCCACGTCCTCACCGACGTAACCGGCTTCGGTCAGCGTGGTCGCGTCCGCGATGGTGAACGGCACATTCAGCAAGCGCGCCAGCGTTTCCGCCAACAAGGTCTTGCCCGAACCGGTCGGCCCGATCAGCAGGATATTCGACTTCTGCAACTCGACGTCGTCGCCCTTGGCCTTGCGTTCGCCTGGGGCGGCGCGATTTTGTAAGCGCTTGTAGTGGTTGTAAACGGCGACCGCCAACACTTTCTTGGCACGATCTTGGCCGATCACATACTCATCGAGGACTTTCTTGATCTCGTGCGGTTTCGGCAGTTTTTCGCGGGTGCGTTCCTGCTTCTCCTCGAGTTCCTCGCGGATGATGTCGTTACACAGTTCGACGCATTCGTCGCAGACGAACACCGACGGGCCCGCAATGAGCTTGCGCACCTCGTGCTGGCTCTTGCCGCAGAAAGAGCAATACAAGAGTTTGCCATCGTCCTTGCCGCGGATCTCGTCAGTCATTCTGGTCCTCATCTATGGCGAGCCGGAATCCGTGCTGGATACCTGCACTCTGCCTACGGTGTATAGCACGCGGCCCCGGCGCCTGCAAAAGCACCAGGGCCGCACTGTGATCTTGGTCTCGTTTACTCAAGTCTATGAAGACGCTCGGGATTCCCGTTCAGGACCCGGCGATTTCACCGCGCTTGGAGAAGACGTGATCCACCAGACCATAGGCTTTGGCGGCCTCGGCACCCATGAAATTGTCACGATCCGTATCCCGACCGATGGCAGCGATATCTTGACCGGTGTGCTTGGCCAAGATGCCGTTCAGGCGGACTCGCACATCGAGAATCTCGCGGGTGTGAATCTCGATATCCGTGGCCTGACCCTGAAAGCCGCCGAGCGGTTGGTGGATCATGACGCGGGAATTGGGCAGCGAGTAGCGTTTGCCCGCTGCGCCGGCCGCGAGCAACACGGCACCCATCGAGGCTGCCTGGCCGACACAAATGGTCGCGACCTGGGGCTTGATGAACTGCATCGTGTCGTAAATCGCCAGTCCCGAGGTGACCACGCCACCGGGGCTATTGATATAGATGGCGATGTCCTTGTCCGGGTTCTCCGACTCGAGGAACAACAACTGGGCAACCACTAGGTTCGCCATGTAGTCCTCGATGGGACCCACGATAAAAATGATTCGCTCCTTGAGCAGGCGCGAATAAATGTCGTACGCCCGCTCACCACGTGCGGTCTGCTCGACCACCATCGGGACGAGATTGAGGGCTTTCTCGAGCATCGTTTTCTCCTCGGCTCAGGCGCCGAAGTTCATGATTTCTTTAAAAGAAGTCGGTTTATCAACTACCTTCATCTGGGTCAACATCCAGTCCACTGCCTGATCCTCGAGGATGGTTCCCTCGATGTTCTGACGGAACTGGTCGTTGTCACGAATCTGGCGCATCGCCGCCTCGGGGTCGGAATAGCCAATGGCTGCCGCCTCGACGCGTTCCTCGAACTTCGCCGCATCTACCGTGATGCCCTGCTGGCGAATGACCTCGCCGACCAACAGACCCACCGCCACCCGACGTCGGGCCGCCTGCTCAAACGGCTCCCGGGGGGGTGCCTGTTTGACGTCTTCAGCACGGGCGCCAATGCGGCGCAGCCAGTCGATCTGCAAGCCCCGAATCTGTTCGTCGACCGCCGCCGCCGGCAAGTCCAGCGGGTGCGCAGCCCACAATTTGTCGAGCACGAGCGTCTTGATACGGTTGCGCAAGTTGTCGGCCAACTCGCGCCGCATATTCTCTTGTACTTCCGCGCGTAACTGCTCGATACCGCCCTCGGTGATCCCGAAAGCCAGACAGAATGCATCGTCAATCTGCGGCAGTTCACTGGCCTCGACCGACTTGACCGTGACCGCAAACGCCGCGGTCTTGCCCGCCAGCGCCGCCGCCTGATAGTCCGCCGGAAATTCCACCGGGAACGACCGCGTCTCGCCGGTGACCGCACCGGTCACGCCGACTTCGAAGGGCTTGAGCATGCGCCCCTCGCCCAGAATGAACGACACGTTTTCACCCTTACCGCCCTCGAAAGCGACCCCTTCCTGGGTGCCATCAAAGTCCAGCACGATGCGGTCGCCTTCCTTCGCTGCCGCCGTCGAGGGATGCCAGACCAAGCGCTGCTTGCGCAGCGTCTCGATCATCGCGTCGACGTCCTCGGAGCCGACCTCAGCACTGGGTCGTTCGACCTCGATATCCGCCAGGCCCTGCAGCGCAACCTGCGGAAAAACCTCGAAAATCGCAGCAAACGCCAGTTCCTGGCCCGGCGCCAACGACAACGGCTCGATGCGTGGGTTGCCGACCGGGTAGATCCCGCCCTGCGCCAACGCCTGGTTCAAGCTGTTCTGCAGGACTTCGGAGACCACTTCCTGACGAATCTGACCGCCGAACTGCTGTTCGACGACACTCGCAGGCGCTTTGCCCGGACGAAAACCTTTTAGACGAGCCGTACGGCCGAACGTCTTGAGACGATCGCCATACACCTTGTCCACGTCAGCGGCCGGCACCGCGACTTCGAGACGGCGCTCAAGCGCTCCGGTCGACGTTAACGAAACCCTCATCCTCAAATCCTCTGGTGCGAAAGGAGGGACTCGAACCCTCACGAGTTACCCCACTGGAACCTAAATCCAGCGCGTCTACCAGTTCCGCCACATTCGCGTCGTTTTTTGGTTGGACGAAGCCCTCGTTGCCGGGGACTTCGGGGAAGCCATTCAGTATAGCGTGCGCCACCCCCGCCCGAAAGCACTGACTGCCAATCAGCCCGCCAGAGGTCTCGATTCCGGCGTTTGCGCGGTCACCCACCCTACGATCCGGCCGAACCGACGGGTAGAATCAGGGCGCGACACCACCCCGCAGGCAAGGAATCCTCGCCATGGCCGAAATTGAAATCCACCACGAACCCGGCCACAGCGCCGATCCGGCGGGCAAGACCGTCGGCTTTTTGGTTGGCGTCATCGGAGTATTGCTCGCAGCAGTAACCATCTGCGCGCATCGCGCCCACACCGCGGCGGTCATTCACCGCACCGAGGCCAACGACCAATGGGCCTACTACCAAGCCAAAAAGATTCGCGAGAACACGGTCAGCACCGCCGCCGACGTATTGGCCGCCCTCGCCCCGACCAATGCCAAAGGCGAGAAAACCGAAAAAGCGACGCAAGCGATGCAGAAACTGCAGAGCCAGCGCGAAAAATTCAGCAAGGATGCGGAGGGCATCCAGGATAAAGCCAAGGAAAAGGACCACGAGACGACCCAGGACGAAGCCCTGGCACTGCGCTATGACCTTGGCGAGGGCCTGTTGGAATTGGGCCTCGTACTGTCCTCCCTGTACTTTCTGGGCCGGCAGAAATTCTTCCCGCTCATGGGCACCATCGCGGCGCTCGCGGGTGTGGCGACGGCCCTGTCGGTCTTCCTGCTGACCGGCTGAGCGCGCACGCAAACCCGCGTAGCGGGGCGCAAGCGCTGCGTGGGGTATTGTTCTGTGAACTGTCTCGCAGTTGCACAAACCCTGCGCGGTGAGGGCGGTTGCCAGCCTGCGCTGACAGGTATCCTAAAGGGTGCCGGGCGTGCGCCCGGACGAGGAACCGGATGATCCGACCGAGCCGCCACCGCCTGCCCCAACATACCGCGTCGCGCGCGGCGGGCTACACGCTCGTCGAACTGATGATCGCCATGACGGTGGCAGTCATCTTGGGCTCCATCGCCGTCCCGACCATGCGCACCATGCTGCTGAACGGTCGCCTGACCAGCGCCACCAACGACCTGCTCGCTGGCGTGAACCGCGCGCGCACCGAAGCCCTCAAACAACAATTACCAACCGTGGTCTGCTTCACCGCCGACCCCACAGCGACGACACCTGCTTGCGACTACACCGCCGCCCGTGGTTGGATCGTGTTCGTCGATAGCAATGGCGACTGGGCCTATGAATCGGGTGAACAAATCCTCGAGCGTCACCCGACCCTCCACACCGCCGTGACCGTGAAGGCCGACGGTGACGGCATCGTCGCCTTCTCAGCGACCGGTTTTGCAACGCCCTCGGGTGCCCATCAGGCGCTGCGCAACGTCACCTTTTGCGATGCGCGCGGCGTGGTGGCGCAGGGTACGTCCTCGAGCGCCCGCGCGCTGATCGTGGCCACCACCGGTCGGGCCCGTGCCGTGGCTTCGGTCACGGACGTGACCGCCGCCCTCGCGGGTCGGAGCTGCCCATGAAACGCGCGCAAGGGTTCACACTCATCGAAGTCTTGGTCGCGCTGGTTGTGCTCGCGATCGGCCTGATCGGTGTGGCCAAACTCTTCGTCGTCACCATCCAAGGCAACGCCAGCGCCAGTTCACGTTTGTACGCGGTCAATCTGACAGCAGACCTCGCCGATCGCATCCGCGCGAACCGCACCGGCGGCGCGGCCTACGGCGGTGCAGCGGCAGATTATAGTTGTGTCGGCGGCGTCGTCCGCGCCGTGCAGTGTGCGCCCGCACAGATGGCCGCCACCGACTTGTACGTCTGGCAGGCGCAGATCGCCTCGACGCTACCGCCCGGGGCCACCGGCACCGTCACGTATGCCGCGGCGGGCACCAATCTGCCTGCGACCTACACGATCGCGGTCCGCTGGCTGGAAGCCGGCAGCGGCCAGTCCCTGTCCTACACTTTGCGGGTGATCATATGAAGCACCCGTCGCGCGCGCGTGGCCTGACGCTCATCGAACTGATGATTGCGCTCACCATTGGGCTACTGCTCGTCGGTAGCGCCTTCAAGGTCTACATGGAGAGTGCGCGGACCTACGGCATCCATGAGACCGAGGCGCGACTCGAGGAAAATGCTCGCTATGCCTACTCGGTGCTCGAGCCGGACCTGCGCATGGCCGGCTTTTGGGGTTACGCCAAAGGCGTGAGCAGCATCGCCGGCGCCAGCCTGCAGAGCGCGAGCGCTGCCACCACCATGGCCGGCACCGCGGCCAGCAGTTGCGGCAGCAACTTCGGCACCGATCTGGGTACCGTGATCGAAGGCACGAACGACAGCTACACCCTCGGCTGCACCGCCTATGGCAGTGGCTTCATGCCCTCCGCAGACACGATCACCGTCCGGCGCGCCTCCATGCTGCCGAGCGCGGTACCGACGGCGACCGCAGGACCGCTGCAGATCTGCTCGACGCGCACGACGGTCTCCTTAGTGAATATCGGCACCAGTTGCCAGGCCGATCAGTCACCGGCACAAAATTCGCCAGGCACCATTCATGACCTGATCGTGCACGCCTACTATGTCTCCCGCGACGCGGCTACCGCCACCGGCGTGCCCACCTTGTGGCGCAAATCCTTGAACACGGTCGGCACCGTACCCACTTTTCAGGATGAAGAGATCCTCGCCGGCGTCGAAGATCTGCAGGTGCAGTTCGGCATCGACTACACCGGGTCTACCGGCTCCGTGCAGCAATATGTGAATCCACTGAATGCAGCACAGCTACCGCTCGGCGCCCAAGTGGTGGCCGTGCGCTTATGGCTGTTGGTGCGTGCCGATGCGATGGAAACCGGCTTCACGGACAACCGCACCTACGCGTATGGCAATCGCTCCAGCCTGAACGGCACGACCCATGACCTCACGAGCACCGGTGCCGCGGGCTTGGCCTACCAGCCCAACGACCACTACCGTCGCCTGCTGGTCAGTCGCACGGTCATGGTCCGCAACGTGTTGGGGACCTGAACCATGGGGCAGCACTCCTACACTGTAGCCAACCCGCACCGCGCCCACGGCGTCGCCTTGCCGATTGCGCTGCTGCTGCTCACACTCTTGCTACTGCTGGCCGTCGCGGCCATGCGCTCGGCGAGCTTAGGGTTCATCATGGCCGGCAACGAACAGTTTCGTCAGAACGCCTTCATGGCCTCCGAAACCGGAATCGAGCAAGCCATGGCCTTCGGCGCGTTCAATCCCGAGAACACCTCGGTGGCGGTGAACGGCACCGTCCCGGGCACCAGCGCGGACACCTACAGGAGCACTATCGTGACGCAACTGCAGGGCGCGCCCCAAGGTGCGGTCTTTGGTTCTAGTTGGAATGCGTTCTCCAGTTACCATTTCGAAATCCAGTCCACCGGCACCTCGGCGCGCAACGCCGCCATGGTCCACGTGCAGGGTGTCGCGGTCATCGCGCCCTACAGCGTCGTCGTGACCGGCGCTGGCGGCCCTTGAGGGAATCGTCATCATGACCCCATCCATGTACCGATTCGGCAGCGTTGGTTTTTTACTGCTGTGCACTGGGCTGGCCTTAGCCGGCACGCCTGCAGGCGTAGAGTCCATCGGCCTTGAGCGGGCGGTGGAAACCGACACCACCGCTACCCGTCTGCCAAGCGATGGCGCAACGGAAATCGTCGTCACGCCCTGCCCGAACTGCCGACCCGAGCACTATGCGATCGATGCCTACACCCGCTGGTTCGTTGGACCACGTCGTGTGTCGCTCAGCGACCTGCGAGCACAGGCCGCAGGCCCGAGCAAAAATCTCACCGTACTCTTAGATACCCACAGCGATCTCGTCACCCGCGTGATACTCGCCCCAAGCCTCGCACCCAGCCCCGGAGGGCGGCCATGAAGCGCGCACGGCGATTAGGCATGCAGCCGGTCGCTGCGGCGCTGCTGGCACTACTGTTTGCCGGCATCGGCGTCGCCCTAGGCGATGACACCGAGATCTTCTCGGCACCCACGGGCGGCACTATTGGCCCCAACATCCTCTTGATCCTCGATAATTCCGGCAGCATGAGCAGCGATGTGTATTCCGCGGTGGCTTTCGACCCAGCGGCGACCTATCCGGTGACCACAGGCCAAAATCCACACACCAACCGCTGCACCACGCTGTTCGACGAAACCCAGTACTACCTGGTCGTCGGTAGCGGTGCACCCAGTACCACCGGTGTGCCATCAGCCACCAGCATTCCCACCTGCCCGGCTTCTACGCAATCGACGACGAAGGTGCCGCAGAACTATCTGTTATGTCAGGACGCGATAAATTCGCTCAACGCCACTGGGATCGCCACCCGTTACGTCGTGCAGTGGGGCCGCGCGAAGTCCACCAGCACGACCTACCTTTGGTCCACCACACTAAAGACCAGTGCAAACCAGACCTTCATTGCCTGTCATGAGGACTACGTCGCCGGCAATGGACCCTATCCGGCAAATCCAGCACCGACAGTAACCGGGCTCAGCACCGCCACGGCTTATACCGTCGCCAGTAAAACCGCCTCGTACTGGTCTACTGCCCCGCTACCGGCGCAGCCCTACACCATCTACAGCGGCAAGTACCTGAACTACTACTACTTCGGCGCTTGGGGGGCAGGGTCCCGCATGTCCATCGTGCAGGCTGCAGCGCGCAATCTGGTGACCAACCTATCGAACGTCAATATCGGCTTGATGACGTATAACAGCGCCCAAGATACCGGTGGCAAAGTCGTCTACCCAGTCACTGGCATGACTACAACGACCAAGTCGGCGCTCACTACGGCGATCAATGCACTGACACCCGGCGGATTCACCCCGCTGTCGGACACGCTGTACGAGGCTTATCGTTACTTCAATGGATCAACGCCCAATTTCGGGAAGTACAGCACGGGCACTAGCGCACCAGCCTGGATGAACGGCGCCAATTACAAGTCCCCTATTCAGTACTCGTGTCAGCGTAATTTTGTTGTATTCCTCACCGACGGCTTACCTACCCATGACGACGCAGTCACTACGACGCTCTATAACCAACTGCCGAATGCGCCTGTGCTTGGCGGCACTTGTGACGCCGCGACGAGTGCGCCCTATACGCTGGCCGGTTGGGGTACGTCCGGCAATCTAGGTACGGCGCCGGGCGCATCAGACCGTGATTCCGGTCGCTGCTTAAGTGCAACCGCGCGCTATATGTTCAACGCCGACCTCAATGCATCGCTGACCGGACAACAGAACGTTCAGTCTTACTTCATTGGCTTTGGTGACGACCCCAGCCTTGCCGTTGCGTTCTCCTACCTGCAGAGCGCAGCCAGTGCCGGCGGCGGTCAGGCCTATACCGCTGCCGACTTGTCTGAGTTGCAAACCGCATTGACTACCATCGTCTCGAACATCCTGCAGATTTCGACGACCTTCACTGCGCCGACCGTCGCGGTGAACGCCTTCAATCGCACCCAAACGCTCAACGACCTGTACGTCTCTGTCTTCCAACCGGCTACCAACTACCACTGGCCGGGTAACCTCAAACGCTATGCGCTAAAGAACAATGTGATTGTCGACGCCAATGGCCAACCGGCCGTCGACGCCACTACCGGCTTCTTCAAGTCCAGCGCGCAGAGCATTTGGTCGCCGAGCGCGGATGGCGCGAATATCCCCGTCGGTGGTGCAGCCAACCTACTGCCGAGTTGGGACCCCTCGGCCACACCGCACCGCAATATCTACACGTTTATCGGCAGCAACCCCACCGCACCGGTGACGCTCTCGAGCAGTGACAACACCGCGCTGACGACAACGAATCCGAACCTGACCAATGCAGTACTCGGCATCACCGCAACCACCACGACCCAGCACGACAACACGATCAAGTACGCCCGCGGTGAAGATATCCGCGACGAAAACAGCAACCAGTCGACGACCGATTCTCGCCACACCATGGGCGACCCGCTGCATGCGCAGCCTGCCGCCGTGATTTATGGCGGCTCACCCAGCACACCCGACCCTACCGACGGGGTCATCTTCGTAGCCGAAAATGACGGCTTCCTGCACGCCTTCTCGACGGCCACCGGCGTGGAACTGTGGAGCTTCATACCGCAAGAGGTGCTGCCCACCCTGCGCTCGCTGTATTCCAATGGCCCACAGACCGGCAAGCAGTACACGCTCGACGGCTCCGTTAAGGTGCTCAAATACGATGCGAACGGCGACGGCGTCGTCGACGCCAGCGCCGGTGACCGTGTCTTCATTTACTTCGGGCAGGGTCGTGGCGGCAGCACTTACTACGCCCTCGACGTCACCGACCGCAACAACCCGAAGTTCATGTGGTCGCTAGGCCCTTCGAATCTGCCGGGTTTAGGCCAGGCGTGGTCCACCGCGCAGATCGCCCGTGTGAAGGTCGGCGGCGGCGTACAGACCTCGAAGCAAAATCTCGTACTGCTGCTGACTGGCGGCTACGACAGTGCGGAGGAAAATGCTTCCTACGCCAGCGCTGATGCCAGCGGCAATGCCCTGTACATGGTCGATGCGGTTGCCGGCACGGTGCTCTGGTCCGGAGGGGGCGCCAGTGCACAGGCGCTGCAAACGTTCTCACGGATGGATCATGCCATTCCGTCGGACATCGCCGTGCTCGATACCAATGGCGACGGCTTCGCCGATCGCATGTATGTGGGCGATCTCGCCGGTCAGGTCTGGCGCTTTGACATCACCAACGGCAATAGTGCCAGCACTCTAGTCAGTGGCGGCGTGATCGCCTCCCTTGGTGCGCACGATTTAACCAATCCGGCCCTGACCGAGACCCGTCGCTTCTACAACGCGCCGGACGTCTCGGTCGTGCAGCAACGGGGTCAAACACCCTACGTGAATATCGCCATCGGCTCCGGTTACCGCGGCCATCCCTTGTCTACCGCCACGCAGGACCATCTGTACGCGATCCGCGACTACACCCCATTCAACGCGCTGACGGCGGCACAGTACGCGGCGCTCGTGCCGGTGACAGACGCTAGCCTGACCGATATCACCAACACCGTGACCCCACAGCTCGCCGCGAACGCCGCCGGCTGGAAACTGACCTTTAGTGCAACGGGCAGCACAGCCACCGGTGAAAAGGTGTTGTCCGCAGCAACCACACTGAATAATCAAATTCTGTTTACCACGTATACGCCAGGGGGAAACGTGGCCGTTGCCTCCTGCCAACCCGCACTCGGCGTAAACCGCTTCTATGCGGTCAGCGTCACCGACGGCAGCCCGGTCGCCAACTTGAACAACCAAAACAACACGGCGATTGCCGATCGCTCAACGCAGCTGGCGCAAACCGGCATTGCACCCAATCTGGCGTTCCTGTTCCCGGCGCCGGTCGTGGCAACCGACGCCAGCGGCCAGCCGGTACCGACCAGCACCCAGAGCAACGTGCTGTGCATGTCCGGCGCAGAGCTGCTGAGCTCGTGCAAATCGTTTGCTAGCCGCGTTAAAACCTACTGGAAAGAGAGCGACGCACCATGAGCACACGCGATCGCGGCTTCACCATGATCGAACTGATGATGACGGTCGTGGTCATCGCGATCCTCGCCACGATCGCCATTGCCAGCTACCGCAGTTCGGTGCTTCGCGCGCATCGCACCGACGCGTCGACCACGCTGCTGCGGGTCTCCATGGCCGAGGAAAAATACTTTCTACAGAACAGTCAGTACACTGCCGATCTAGCCAGTGCCGCTCCCACCGGCCTTGGTATCGGCACTACCAGCCCACTGGGTTATTACACGTTGGCCGTGATCTCGGGCAGCACCGGCGCGCTCGCCACTTCCTGGAAAGTCACCGCATCCGCTATTGGCGATCAATTGGGCGATCTGCCCGCCTGTCTGAGCATGAGTATCGACGACCAAGGGACGCGCAGTCCGAACGATGCGTCCGGCTGTTGGAAGTAGCGCCGACCAACGCGGGATTCAAGCGCTGCCGAGGTGTGTGCGCAAGCGACACTCGCCGCGCACGGTTTGCCCCCCAGCAATCGCCCCTAACGACAACAACCGCAACACCACCGTCTCGGCATCTCGGGACACCTCGGTACGGGCCAGCGGTGGATGCGCCAGTAGATCCAAGGCATCGCCGCCGGGTAGACGCAACGTGGATTGGCGCGGCCACGCAAACGGTGAGGCGCTGGAGCGCTGGACGGCCGTGGCACCGAGCGCGCCGCGCGGCACTTCCAAAATCGCAGTAGCGTCCGTTGCCATTTGAAAAACATACCCCCACGGGGACTGCAGAGCGACCGGGCAGCAGTTTTCAATCGCCAAGGCCAAATGCAGGCCCCAGTCGTCGACCGTGATCAGCTGGCGCGCGCGCAGCAGCACGCGACCCTCGGTATCCCGGCCGCTGTACTCTAACTCGACCTGATCGCGCGAGATCCGTTCCGGGCGCCAGAGCCCGCGGGTAGCGCAGACCGCGAGCGGCAAGACCGGCTGACAGCCCAACGCACCCCCCACGGGAAACCACTGCCGGCAGCGGGCCCCGGCGTGTGTCTGGAAAGCGGAAACGGCACCGCCGGCTACTGCACTGAGCGTGGCGAGTTGGCCGTCCGAGCCGATCTGTAAACCCCTAGTGGCCGACGGGGCGCGCAACGACCGCATAAATACTGCTCCTACGCAGGTGCGCGCAGGCTAAAGAACGGGTCAGGATCCGGTAAAGCATTGATTCTTAGCGCATTGGTCTAATTATTGGATCTAAACGCCTCCACCCCCCTAGAGCCCGCTACACTGGGCGTACTACGGCTGCTCTAAGGCGCGCGATGCGTCGTCCACTGCCCCCGCTGAATGCGCTCAAAAGCTTTGAAGCGGCCGCTCGACTCGGCTCCTTTCGGGCGGCCGGCGATGCAATGTGCGTCTCGCACTCGGCCATCAGTTACCACGTCAAGCAACTCGAACGGCATCTGGGTCTGGCGGTATTCCACCGGGCGCCACGCGCACTAAGCCTGACAGCGGCGGGCCGCACGCTCTATGCCACGGTGCGCGAGTCCTTCAACCGCATCGCCGACACCGCCGATCGCCTTGTCGCCCCCCGTGGCAACGAAGTCCTGACGCTGCAACTGTATTCCACGCTGACCGTACGCTGGCTCATACCGCGACTTGCCGAGTTCGAAGCACAGCACCCCGGTTTGCGCTTGCGCTTGATCACCTCGCAAGACGACGTGGATTTCAGCAGGGACGAGATCGAGGCCTGTGTACTCATCGGCCACCCACACTACGCGGACCTCGATTACACCTACCTGTTCTCCAGCGACCTCTTCCCGGTGGCGAGTCCTGCTTTTCTAGCCCGCACGGCGCTCAAGGTACCGACCGATCTGGCGCGCGTGCCGCTACTACAGGTCCATCCGTCGCATGCGGATTGGTCCATCTGGTTGGATCATGCCGGCATCACCACGGTGGACCCCGATGCAGGCTTGTCCTTCGACAGTTACGACCATGCACTGGCCACCGCACGGCTGGGGCTTGGCGTCGCGCTCGCCATGGATGTCTACGTCGCCGATGAGCTCGCCACCGGCATGCTCACCGAACCCTTCGCCCCGCTACGCGCGACCCATCCGGCCAACTGGTGGTTCGTGGCCCGTCGCGCCCACACCGCGCAACCGAAGATTCGGGCTTTTCGTGCGTGGCTGGTTGCAGCGGTGACAGCCGATGGGCGGTTGCGACGAAACGCCCCGCCGCGCACGACGAACACTTGCGCGACCGACCACCCATCGGGCTAACATCGCGCATCACTTTGGGGAGTCGCCTTATGTCCATCTGCCGCTCACTCGCCATCGCCCTGTGCGCTACCCTGCTGACGGGGCTTGTGCTGGCCGCGCCAGCACCCAAAGCGCAGTACCCCGCGCTACCGTCAGAAACCCCCGCGGAGTTCAAAACAGCGGTGTCCTCGTGGGATTTCACCAAGCGCGACGTGATGATTGCGATGCGCGATGGCGTCAAGCTGCACACCGTCCTGCTCATCCCCAAAGGATCCGAGCGCGCGCCGATGCTGCTGACCCGCACGCCCTACGACGCCAACGGCATGACCGCCCATGGGCCCTCAGCCCATTTGGCGCCCAATCTCGTCGGCTATGACAACGCGCTCTATACCATCATTGAGGGCGGCTACATTCGCGTGATCCAGGACATCCGTGGCAAGTATGGCTCCGAGGGCGACTATGTCATGAACCGTCCGGTATCCGGCCCGCAAAATCCGACCCCGGTCGACGAAGCGACGGACACCTACGACACCATCGAGTGGTTAGTGCATCACGTGCCCGAATCCAACGGCAAGGTCGGCACGCTCGGCATCTCCTACGATGGCTTCGAACCGCTGATGGCAGCCTACCACCCCCACCCAGCACTCAAGGTCACGGTGCCCATGCACCCAATGGTCGATGGATACATGGGGGACGATTGGTTCCATCACGGCGCCTTCCGCGCAATCAACATCCCCTACATCCACGACCAGGCCGGCAGCCGCGATAACTCGGCCCACTGGTGGTCGTCGTACGGCGATGACTACGCGCAGTACCTCGAGGGCGGTTCATCCGCCGATGTGGCGCGCGCCCACGGCCTAGAGCAGATTGGTTTCTGGCAGAAGATACTGGCGCACCCGGACTATGACGCCTTCTGGCAAGACCAAGCGGTCGACCAGTTGCTGGCGAAAGAGCCGCTCACGGTGCCGATGCTACTGGTGCACGGTCTGTGGGACCAGGAAGATATGTACGGCGCACTGGCGATGTACCGCGCGCTCAAGCCCAAAGACACCGCGAACGACAAAGTGTTCCTGGCCATCGGCCCTTGGTATCACGGCCAAGAAATCAGTGACGGCACCCACCTTGGAAAAATTCGCTTCCCGACCGACACCGCACTGGACTTCCAGCGCGACGTCTTGCTGCCCTTCCTCGATCACTATCTAAAAGACGACGCGCCACCGCTGACATTGGCGCCAGTGACCGCCTACGAAACCGGCACCAACAGCTGGCGACATCTGCAGACCTGGCCCTCCGCCATGGGCGATCGCCGACCGGTCACGACGTCCCTCTACCTGAGTGAGCACAGCAGCCTCTCCTTCGTCGCGCCGAACACCAACCAAAGCGACGATGTCTACGTCTCCGATCCGGCCAAGCCCGTCCCTTATCGGCTGCGCCCCATCAACCCGGTGGAGACACCGGACGGCTTTTCGGTCGGTGCGCCTTGGCACGAATGGCTGACCGAAGATCAACGCAACATGGCGACCCGCACCGACGTGCTCTCCTACATGACGGCGCCGCTGACCACGCCCGTACAGATTGCTGGCAGCCCGATGGTCCATCTCGAAGCGAGCACCACGGGTACCGATACCGACTGGGTAGTCAAATTAATCGACGTGTATCCAGACGAAGTGGCCGGCGACGCCTTCATGGGTGGCTATCAACTGATGGTAGCGGCCGACATTCTGCGCGGCCGCTATCGGGAGGGCTATACCGTCGCCAAACCCCTGATACCGAACGTGCCACTCGCCTATCAATTCGACTTGCCCAACGCGAACCACGTCTTCAAGAAAGGACACCGGATCATGGTGCAAATCCAGTCCAGTTGGTTCCCGGTCTACGACCGCAACCCACAGACCTTTGTGCCCAACGTGTTCTTGGCCAAACCCGCGGACTACCAACCGCAGACCTTGCATGTGCTGCACAACGCCGCCCATCCGAGTCGGGTGGATTTGCCACTGATCACGCGCTAAGCACAGGCACCCCGGGCGTGCGCAAGACGTCGCTCCGACTGCGCCTCGTGGCGGTCGTGGTTGTCGGGGCGATCTTTTGGATCGGGCGCCACCACCGCACTGCCCTACCCGCGGCCACGGCCACCGCCACCGCCACGATCGCCCGGGCGGCCGCGCCAGCGCGGGTCATCCGGCGCGGCGAGGTGCAGCTGACCGAGTGCGAACTCAAGGCCCCACACAGCGCGGCGCCACCGGCCCACGCGTACTGCGCGGTGCTCGAGGTGCCGGAAAATCGCGCGCGCCCATCCGCACGACAGGTCACGCTGCACCTGGCCGTCATTCCCTCGCAAGCGGCGCGCCCGGCCGCCGACGCCGTGACGTTTCTCGACGGTGGGCCGGGTGGTGCGGCGCTCGCCGATTACCCGCTGGTTGCGCAAAGCTTTGCGCCACTGCAAAAAGCCCGTGACATTTTATTGATCGATCAACGCGGCACGGGTCAATCCAATCCCTTGCAGTGCCCACCGGCGCAGAATACAGAGCTGCTCGCACGAGTACGCGCCTGTGCGGCGCACGTGGCGACGCGGGCCGATCCGCGCTATTACACCACCGCCGATGCGAGCGCTGATCTGGAGGCGGTACGCGTACAGCTCGGCTATCCACAACTGACGGTGATCGGGGTCAGTTATGGCACCCGGGTCGCGCAAATTTATGCGCGCGATTACCCCCGCTCGGTGCGCGCCCTCGTGCTCGACAGCCCCGTCCCCAATACGCTCGTGTTGGGGTCCGAACATGCGCGCAATTTAGAAAACACGCTGCAAGCGCGCTTTCAGGCTTGCGTCGCGGACAGCCCCTGCAAGGCCCGTTTTCAGAATCCTTACGCGACGCTCAGCGCACTGTCGGCGCGCCTCGAGGCGCATCCGATCGACGTCACGGTAGCGGATCCCATCACGCACGCTATCCGCACCGAGCATCTCACCCGCGCCAGTGTGGCCCAGTTGGTGCGCTTCTACGCGTACAGCCCGCTCAGCATGGCGCTGTTGCCGCTGACCTTGGATGAGGCCCAAGCCGGCCGCTACACCCCGTTACTCACGCAACTGCTACAGGTGGAGGGCGATCTATCGACCCGTCTGGAGGGCGGCATGGAGTTGTCGGTGCTGTGTACCGAGGATGCGCCGTTGCTGCGCGAAGACCCGGCCGATGCCCACACCGTGCTCGGCAGCGCGTTTGTGCGCCAGGCCCAACAGGCCTGCACCGCGTGGCCGCATGCGCCGATGCCTGCCCACTTCCACGACCCCCTCACCGGCGCGGTTCCGACCCTATTGCTCTCGGGCGAATTGGATCCGGTCACGCCGCCACGTTACGCACAGGCGATTGCCGATCACCTGAGCCAAGCACGGGTACTGACGCTGCCCGGCCAAGGACACGCTGTCATGGGTGTAGGCTGCGCACCGGAGGTGGTCGCCCGTTTCGTTGCAAAGGCGGACGCGGCGACACTAGATGCCCACTGTCTGGCGCGCGAGCGGGCTGCACCGTTCTTTTTAGACTATGCAGGACCTTCGCCATGATCGAAGTCCGCCATCTCAGCAAGCGCTATGGATCCGTTACCGCCGTGCGGGACGTATCCTTCATTGCCCGCGACGGTGAGATCACCGGACTACTGGGCCCGAACGGCGCGGGCAAGACCACCACCTTGCGGATGCTCTACACCCTGATCCGGCCCGACTCGGGCAGGGTACTGATCGACGCCGAGGACGCTGCAACTGATCCATTGGCAGCGCGGCGGCGACTGGGCGTCCTACCGGACGCGCGCGGTTTGTACCGACGGCTGACTGCGCGTGAGAATATCGCCTACTACGCCGAACTGCATGGCCTGGACACAGCCACCGCGCAGCAGCGGATCAACGCCCTGATCGAGCGCCTCGGCATGCACGCCATTGCGGATCGGCGCACCGAAGGTTTCAGCCAGGGCGAGCGCGTCAAAACAGCTATCGCCCGCGCCCTCGTGCACGACCCCGCCAATGTGGTCTTGGACGAACCGACCAACGGCCTAGACGTGCTGGCCACGCGCGCCCTGCGCGACTTTCTGCACAGTTTGAAGCGTGAAGGCCGTTGTGTGTTGCTGTCCACTCACGTCATGCAGGAAGTGGCGGCCCTGTGCGATCGCGTCGTGGTCATCGCGCAGGGGCACGTGGTCGCGACCGGTACACCGGACGAGTTGCGCGCACAGACAGGCGAGACTTCCCTTGAGGAGGCCTTCATGCGCCTGATTGGCAACGGCGAGGAGACCGCATGAAGGCCGCCTTTACCGTTTTTAAGAAAGAAGTGCGCGAAAGCCTGCGCGACCGTCGCGCGCTCCTGAACACGTTGCTGGTCGGGCCCCTGTTGGGGCCCCTGCTCTTTCTCATCATGATCCGCGTCGTCGTGCAGCAAGAGATCAAGACCGCCGAACAACCGCTGCCGGTCGCCGTCCAAGGCGCACAGCGCGCGCCCCAACTGATTGCAGCCCTGCAGGCCGCCGGTGCGGAGATACACGTCGCACCGGCCGACCCGGCCGCTGCGATACGCGCGGAAGAACTCGAATTGGCGCTGGTCATCCCAGCCGATTATGCCGAGGACTGGCAGGCAGGTCGCCCCGCAACCGTCTACCTCTATGATGACTCCTCGCGTAAGGAAGCCGACCGAAACATCCGCCGACTGCAAGCGATGTTGGCCCACTACAGCCACCAGACCGGCGCACTGCGACTGATGGTGCGTGGCATCGCCCCGCTGGTTGCGACCCCCGTGCTCGTGGCCGAGCGCGACCAAGCCACACCCGCCTCGAAGGGCGCGATGCTGTTTATGATGCTGCCTTACTTGCTGATTCTGACCACCTTCATCGGCGGCATGTTCCTCGCCATCGACGCGACCGCAGGCGAGCGCGAACGCCAGTCGCTCGAACCGCTCTTTGCAACCCCCGTACGGCGCGAGTCTTTCCTCGCGGGCAAAGTATTAGCGACCTCGGCCTTTGCCGGCACCTCGGTGGCCATGTCACTACTGGCCTTTCTCGTGGTCGGCCAATTCCTGCCAACCGCAGACTTGGGTCTGTCGATCGATCTGGGCGGGCGGTTTCTGGCGCTGGTGGTGCCGGTGATGGTGCCGCTGGTGTTTTTCGTCTCGGCCCTGCAAACCTTCGTCGCCGGGTTTGCAAAAACCTTCCGTGAAGCGCAGACCCACTTGGGTCTGCTGCAGATTGTGCCGGTGGTACCGGTGCTGTTGGTGACGATTCTGCCATTCAAGACCGCCACGTGGATGTACGCCATTCCACTGGTCGGTCAGCAATTGGTCATTACGCGCGCCTTGCGCGGCGATCCGGTTGGCCTGCTCGCAGAAGTGCTGGTCATCAGCGCCACGCTGGTGATCGCAGGCATCGCCTACCGGGCGGCGCTTAGCGCCTACCGATCCGAACGTCTCGCTATTGCCGGTTAACCAAGCCGGCGCCGCAGAGCGGCACCGTGTCCAACGCAAGACCGCGACGCCGCTGCCGTGCGCAGCGGGCCCGACTACAGCGCCCCGGCGACCAGATCTACTCGCTCCTCCACACGCCGGATGATTTCGTCCAGTCCGTGTCCGGTCTTGAGATTCGTGAACACGAAGGGCCGATCGGGACGCATTTTTTTCGCATCACGATCCATGACCTCCAGTGAAGCACCCACGTAAGGGGCGAGATCGATTTTATTGATCACGAGTAAATCGGAACGGGTGATCCCGGGCCCGCCTTTGCGCGGAATCTTGTCGCCCGCGGCCACATCAATCACATAGATCGTAAAGTCCGACAGTTCCGGACTAAAGGTCGCGGCCAAATTATCGCCACCCGACTCCACGAAGACGATTTCCAAATCCCCGAAGCGTCGCGCCAAACGATCCACCGCCTCGAGATTGATGGAGGCGTCCTCACGAATGGCCGTATGCGGACAGCCGCCGGTCTCCACGCCAATGATCCGCTCCGGCGCTAGCGCCTCATGCCGGACGAGAAACTGCGCATCCTCTTCGGTATAAATATCGTTGGTGACAACCGCGATGCGGCGCCGCGCGCGCAACGCGCGACACAGCGACAGCGTCAGCGCCGTCTTACCGGAGCCCACCGGACCGCCAATGCCCACCCGCAAAGGACTGGAATACGTATTAGGAACGGAAGAGTCGTGTGTGTTGGTGTTCATGTTGCATGCTGGCCATCACCTGGCCGGGTAGGAAGTTGGTGATTTCATCGAGTGGACAGGCGATCGCCGCACACGCATGCGCCGCGAGCGTCTGACCGAGTTGTGTGAGTAAGCGTTGCCCTGCCGTCTGCCCAAGGGGCACGGTCTTGACGGCCGCAAGCACCAAGTTCTCTAGCGCCGCATAGAGATAGCCGACCAGCGCGGTCTCGACCGGCACCGCGCGCGCGGCGGCCGCTACCGCCCAGGCAACAGGGTAGCTCAGCCCCTCGCCCCGTTCGAGGGCCGCCAGTTGCGCCAGCACCGCGGGCGCGATCGGCACGGTGGAGCCTATCAATAGGCGCATCGACCGCCCCATCTGTACGGTCTCTGCACGCAACTCGCGTGTCTCCCGACTCGCAAGAAAGCGACGATTAATACGCGTGAGCGCCCCCACATCGCCACTCTCTAATGCCTCTAGTGTGCGCGCGACTACCACCGCTTCCGTGCAGGCGACACCGTCCTCCAGCACCGTTGCGATCCAGGCATGGGCCGCTGCTTCATCACGCACCCAGCCGGCCTCGACCGCCGTTTCCAAGCCTTGGGAATACGAGAATGCGCCGACCGGCAAGGTCGCGCTGGTTAACTGCAGCAGGGCCGCCAGCGCACTCATACCGAACGATACTCGTGCAGTACCGGGGCCAGCGCGTGACCCCCACCGGCATGGGCGTGATCGTGCCCATACGCGCCGCCTTCGGGCTCGAAGGCACCCACGAGTGCGTACGGTTGCAGACCGAGACCCTCCAACAGTCGCCCGAGCACAGGGTCGTGCGCGATCCGAATCCTCCCTGCAGCGATCTCCACCGCGACGTGGCGGTTGCCCAGATGATAGGCCGCGCGGGCTAATAACAACGGGTCATCCGATGTCACTTCCAGCAGCGATTCGCGCGCCGCCAACACCGCCACCACCAGACCCGAAGCCGTTACCCAGTGCTCTGCGCCCCGCATCACGCTGCCGCGCGGCACCGCAACGACGAGGGGGCGGCCGTCCTCGAGCGCGGTCACATACCGGGTCCGCACCCGCTGCTCAAAGGACAGTACTACCACGGCACTGGGTTCCCCAGTCCCGGTGGCACGGCCGATCAAGCGCTCTGGCGTTGCGGCGTCCATCAAAAAAGAAAGTAACGTTGACTGAGCGGCAACTCGACCGCCGGTTCACACTCGAGCGTCACGCCGTCGGCCCGCACCACGTAGGTTTCCGGATCCACCTCGATCACCGGCATCGCATCGTTGTGGATCATATCGGCCTTGGTGATCGTACGCGTTCCAGACACCGCGACCAACGGTTTGCCAAGTCCCAGCGCCGCCACCGTGCCTTTCTCGAGCGCCGCTTGGGATACGAAGGTCACTGCAGTACGCAGCCCCTGACCGAAGGCGGCAAACATCGGCCGATAGTGGACCGGTTGCGGTGTGGGGATCGAGGCGTTCGGGTCCCCCATGGGCGCCAGCGCGATCATGCCGCCTTTCAACACCAACGCGGGCTTCGCCCCGAAAAACGCCGGCTTCCACAGTACCAGGTCTGCCATTTTCCCCGGCTCCACCGAGCCGACCACCTGCGCAATACCATGTGTGATGGCAGGATTGATCGTGTACTTGGCCACGTACCGTTTCACGCGCGCATTGTCGGCGCGCGCGCAATCGCCCGGAAGACTGCCGCGCTGCTGTTTCATTTTGTGCGCGGTCTGCCAGGTGCGGGTCACCACTTCGCCAACCCGCCCCATCGCCTGCGAGTCTGAGGACATCATCGAGAACACGCCCAAGTCATGCAAAATATCTTCCGCCGCGATCGTTTCACGCCGGATACGCGACTCGGCAAAAGCGACGTCCTCGGCCAGCGCGGCATCGAGATGGTGGCAAACCATCAACATGTCCAAATGTTCGTCCACCGTATTGATGGTGTACGGTCGTGTCGGATTTGTGGAGCTGGGCAATACATTGGGCAGCGAGGCTGCTCGGATAATATCCGGGGCATGGCCACCACCGGCGCCTTCGGTGTGAAAGGTATGGATCGTGCGACCAGCGATCGCGGCGAGCGTCGTCTCGACGAACCCGGATTCGTTCAAGGTGTCGGTATGAATGGCGACCTGCACATCCATCGCATCCGCCACGCGCAAGCAAGTATCAATCGCCTTGGGCGTCGTGCCCCAGTCCTCATGCAACTTGAGGCCGATGGCGCCCGCTTCCACCTGCTCAATTAATGGCGCGGCGGTACTGGCGTTGCCCTTGCCAAGAAAACCGAGGTTCATCGGGAACGCTTCTGCCGCACCGAGCATGCGCGCCAGATGCCAGGGTCCCGGTGTACAGGTCGTAGCGGCCGTGCCGGCCGCAGGCCCCGTCCCACCGCCCAGCATGGTCGTCACGCCCGAGGCCAGCGCGTCATCGATCTGCTGGGGACAGATGAAATGTATGTGCGAATCCACCCCACCCGCGGTCACGATGAACCCTTCGCCCGCGATGATTTCCGTGCCCGCCCCAATGGGAATATCCACGCCATCCTGCACATCCGGATTGCCGGCCTTACCCACGCGCCAGATATAGCCGTCCTTGAGGCCAATATCGGCTTTCACAATGCCCCAATAATCGACGATGACCGCATTGGTAATCACGGTGTCCGCCACCTGCGCCGAACCTAATTGGCTCTGCCCCATGCCGTCACGGATCACCTTGCCGCCACCGAACTTCACTTCCTCACCGTACACGGTACGATCGTCTTCGATCGCAATCCACAACGCGGTATCGGCCAGGCGAATGCGATCACCGGTGGTAGGCCCATACATTTCAGCGTAGGCACGCCGACTGATTTGCACCGCCATCAGAGATCCCCTTCGACACGACCGGCAAAGCCATAGACGCGGCGCAGGCCGCCGTAGGCCACTAAGCGCACCGTGCGACTCTGGCCCGGCTCGAAGCGCACTGCCGTGCCGGCTGCCACATCCAGACGCATGCCGCGCGCGCGCGCACGGTCAAACACCAACGCCGCGTTGGTCTCGGCAAAATGGTAGTGCGAGCCGATCTGAATCGGTCGATCGCCGGTATTTTTGACTTCCAACATCGCCGTCGGCCGGCCTACATTTAATGCAATCTCGCCCGCTAGGGTTTCAATTTCGCCCGGTCGCATACGCAGCACCTCAGAGGATCGGGTCGTGTACGGTCACGAGCTTCGTGCCGTCAGGGAACGTCGCTTCAACCTGAATGTCGGGAATCATCTCCGCGACGCCATCCATCACATCGGCCCGACTCAAGATCGTGCGACCGAAATGCATCAGTTGCGCGACGGTCTGCCCATCGCGCGCGCCCTCCAGAATCGCGGCGCTGATCAGCGCGATCGCCTCGGGATAATTCAAACGCAACCCACGGGCCCGGCGCCGCTCGGCCACGAGGGCTGCAGTGAAGAGCAGCAGTTTGTCCTTCTCGCGGGGCGTCAATTCCATAATGTTCTCTCCAGCACCTTTTAAACAGCCCAGATACGCGGCCGGGCGGCCACTCTATCCAACATTGCCGGACGCAGATGCTCCCACAGCGTCGCAAACCACTCGTGCGCCGCTTCGGTCGAATGACCGCGGTAGCGTGCGCACAAGACCTCGGGTAACTGCGTCAAGCCCCCTATCCCCTCGCGCACCGGCACCGCACGACACGCCGCCAACAGTGCTGCGGACGGCGCTGGACCCACGATCAGCAGCGTACCGAACACCGGCGCACCGGCCAACGCGGCTGCCGCTGCCAGCAGCGAGGATCCGCCACGCAGCACAGCGCGCTCGTACAGCACCTCACGGCCCGCGATGGCCAACGCCAAGCGCAATTCCAGGCGCCCCCGCTCAAAGCGCTCCCCCGCGTGCGTGCGACCCAAGCACCAGACGTCCCACGCGACCAAGCGTGCCTGCGCGGACAACGCAATTAGCAACTCCGCCCGGGCGATCGCACCGTCATAAACGATCGCTTCGCGTGGCAAGAACTCCAACGCACCACCGTCGGCTACCACCAATCGCGTTCGACTGGTCGACTGTGCACCGAGTGATCGGTACCACTTGGACGCGCCCGGCGTAGTGATCAGTGCCGCCGCCCCGGCACCGACCTCCACCTCCAACGATAACGAGTCGCCGCCGACCAATCCAGACGGTGGATGCAGCACAATCGCGTGACAGGGGCCGTCCTCCTCGGGATACAAGGCTTTCTGCACCAACAGAGGGCCGCAGTGGCAACGACGCACCAGTTCAGTGCGCGCCGCACGCCGCGCAAATTCCAGCTCCAAGCGGGCGGTCCAGCCCGCCGCAGCGACAGGTTCTGTGTACACCGATGACATCCGGCGAGGGTACACGCCCCGACGCGTCGCTGCCGACGTCCCTGCGGGTTTTTTCCCAACCGAAGTGGCACCCTGCAGGCGGCACTACAGCGCATGCCGACCACTGTGCGAGAATGATTTTTTTATCTAGGAGTGGGTTCGATGATGCCGCGACGACACACGCCCATCAGTGTCCTGCTCGTGCTCGGGATGCTGCCGTGGACGCCCGGACTGAGCGGGGCGGCCGAATGGTATGGGGGTCTGGCTATCGGTCGTGCAACCGCCCAACTGAGCACGCCGATGGGACTTACAGCGCCCACCGCGCGCCTCGGGCTGGAGGTCGCCGCAAGGGCTGAGTTCAGTCGGCATTTCGGCGCCGAATTCAACTACATCGAACTGGGCCCGCGCAGCACGGCATTCCAACTGCCGCCCACGATCGCCAGCCAACGGGGCTGGGCGATGGCAGCACTTACCAAGATCCCAGCAGGCTCGGTAAATCTCCTCCTCAAAACAGGTCTCGCACACCTCGACAGCGAAGCCCGCTACCTGCTTCCCTACGTCCGGTGTACACCCGAACATCCCACTTGCGCCCAACGGCACTCTGAAGACCACGCTGTCCATCTCCTATGGGGAGTGGGCAGCGAGTGGACGCCGGGCCGTTGGAAGGTCCGTCTGCTTTACGAGCAGTTCACCGTGGCGGGCGCCCACCCCGAACTGCTGACCCTAGGTGTGTTTTGGCGTGTGCGCTGAAACCCCTGGCGCCACAGACGGCGAGACACGGACAAAGCCGTCGGTCCCTGCCAAAGGCGCCGAGCGTACCGCCGCTGTCGGCCCACTCAGGCAGCGCTGACGCTCGTGGGCCACGTGGCCACCACACCGCTGACTACGATCAGCACGATACCGACCCACGTGGCCGGTGTGGGCAGCGTGCCGAACAGGACCGCGCCCGCCACCACCGCGCCGACAATCTCGGTGTAGCCGAGCGGCGCGAGCTGAGAAGAACGTGCATAACGGTGCGCGAGCACGATGCCGTAGTGCCCTACCGCGGCGATCAGTCCAATCGCCAGTAGCAACCAAAGATCGCCGCGTGCGGGAATCATAAAGACCTGCGGGACGACCACCGAATAACCGATCGCTCCAATCAGTGCCGACAGCGCCGTGGTAATCAGCGGCGAGGATTCATCGGCCAAGCGCCGCGTGGCCATCAGGGATAAGGGATACAACACGGCCGAGCCCACCGCGAAGATCGCACCATCGGCCAGTCCATGGAAGGTCGGCCGGATGACGATCAGCGCGCCCACAAAACCACAAGCCACCATTGACCACTGCCGCGCACTCGGGCGCTCACCCAGCACAATGACCGTCAGCGGCAATAAAATGGCCGGATAGCATAGAAAGATCGCCATCGCATCGGCCACCGGCATCCGCGAAACAGCCATAAAAAAACAACCGGACGCCAGACACATGCACAGCCCGCGCGCCAACTGCCAAAACGGGTGGCGCGTCTGCAGGCCCTGCCACCCGCCCTGCCACAGCGCCAGAGGCACCACAGCCGCTGCATAAACAATGTGCCGCGCCCACACAATTTCCAGCACCGGTAACCGCGTCGACAACAACTTCGCCAGCGCATCCATCACGGGCAAAAAGGCCAGTGAAAAGACGAAAATCAGATACCCGCGTCCGACATGCGTAGTGCTAGAAGTCGGCACCCGTTCTACTCCTCATCCTGCACGCGCGCGCGTGGCAAGGGATCGGGCGTCTCGGCCAGAAAGTACGCCAACACCGCCATCACGGCGATCTCGGAGCGCAAATTCTCGGGGTTGACCTTGTCGAGCGTGTCCGCTGCCGTGTGGTGGTAATCGAAGTAGTGACGGCCATCCAGCACCGGCGCAAAGCCGGGTGCACCAGCCAATTGCAGTGGGCGGATATCTGCACCGACAACACCTTCGCGCCGCAGCAGCACCGTCGCACCAATCGGCTGCAACGCTGTGACGACGGCCTTCAAGCGGGCCATCGCCGCCGGCGTCACCGCGGCCTGTATACCCAGCGCACGGCCGGCCCCCATATCGCATTCAATGGCGGCCACGTGCTGCACGCCCGCTTTCGCAGCCGCCTCGGCATACGCTTTGCCGCCACGGCCGCCATTTTCCTCGTTCGTAAAGGCCACAAAGCGAATGCTCCGACGGGGATGCAGGCCTAACCGGGCTAGGGTCTCGATGACGCCGGCGGCAGCCATGACGCCAGCCCCGTCGTCGATCGCGCCCGTCCCGAGGTCCCACGAATCCAAATGACCACCGACCACCACCACCTCGTCAGGTCGTTCCCGCCCGACCCAATCGGCGACCACGTTATAGCTTTCGGCATCCGGCAGATGTTGGGGCGTCAAGACCAGGTGCAGACGCACCGGCCCCGCCGCAGCCAAGCGATCGATCAGGTCCGCATCTTCGGCGGCCAAGGCCGCGGCCGGCATCGGTTGCTGGTCTTTTTCCCACGCAGTCACCCCGGTATGGGGGAGGCGAAATTGGGCATCGCCCACCGAGCGCACCAAGGTGGCCAGCGCACCGCGCTTGGACGCCGTCATCGGACCGACGAATCGTTCTTCGCCCGCCTGCCCGTAGGCGTCCCCCGCATAGCCATTGTCTGCCAAGCGCTGATCGAACGGCATATTGATCAGCACGATGCGACCCTGCACGTCCCGCGTGGCGAGCTCCTCGACGCTATGCACAACCACCACCGGTGCGGTCAACCCGTCAGCCGGCGTGGCCCCCGAATCGCCCAACGCCACCAAATGCAGCGATTGCGTCAGGCTCTTGGGCCTACCCACGTAGTCCACCAGTTCCGCTCGCTCGACGCCGCGCACCCAGTGCGGCACCTTGACCGGCTGCAACGTGACCGTTGCGCCCACACCGCGCAGCGCCTCTGCCACCTGCTGCACGGCCACTTCCAAACCCACCGATCCGGACAGGCGCGGACCGATCCGATCGGTGAGCGCCGCCAACTGCGGGTACGCCCAGACATCTTGCATCGCGGCATCACGGACCTGACCCAGCACCAGCGGGTCCACGACCCCAGACACCGGTGCGGCCGCGACCACGGCGGCCACACCCAGCAGCAAGAGCAGGCGCATCCCCTGCCAAGGCAAACGTAGAACCATCGGATAGCCTCACAAGCTCACAGAGCAACAGGGGACTGATTGTAGAGACAGATAGGCCCCCTGCGGCATCTTCTGGCGGCCTATACCGGGAGGGGCCCGCTACACGCCCATTTGGGCCCTACACCGCCTGCCTAGCGATGGTGCAGCCAGTTCGGATACCAGACCTCGCGGCGACCCCAATACTGGCGTAACGCACCTACCAAGAGACCCGTGGTCACCAAACCCACTGTGACCAGCCACCGGTTGTGTTCGAAGTGATTCGAGAACACCAAAAAAGCCACCAGCCAGACACCCCCGACGATGGCCGCTTCGTCAAACAACTTGGCTCGAAAGGACCGCGGCTCTCGGCCCGTTAGAATGTCGCGCAACACGCCACCGCCAGAGCAGGTCAGCCATGCACAGAACGGCGCCCATAGCCAGGGCAATCCCATGGCGAGCGGCGCCACCGCTCCCAAGACCGACAGCGCCGCATAACCGACGGTCTCGGCGGTGCGCTTCGTGACTTGGAATGCGGGACTGGCCGTTTTTTCCGAGAGCAGCGCCGCCCACAGGCTGGCCATCAGCACCACCGCCAGCACGCCGATCGGCAGGCCCGGACTGGCCAACCACGGAAACGGCAAGCGATCGCCCCCAAGGAGGAGATCCCGCAACACACCACCACCCATACAACTGAGGGCTCCCAACGCGATCCTGCCGATCAAATTGTAGCCTGCCTCAATGCCCATCAGCCCGCCTGCAAACGCGAAGATCCAGATGCCCGCGTAGACGAACACCAGAAAAAGCGTCGATCCGACCGTCATGCGCAGGTATTGCTGTGTTGCGTCGGTCAACACAGTGGCCGACTGTTCGCTCGCCCTAAGCTGGCGTATCACCGAGTGCGTCCAAAGCGGCGAACGCTTGACGCGCACGCTCTGCGAATAGGGCAGCGCAGCTACCATCCTATCGTAGGCATCAATATCTAATACGCCGAAGTTGTCGAAATTATCTGGCAGCAATGGAATGACACTGTCGAGCATCGCTTTTGGGAAGCTGGAATTTTTTGACGGATCACTGCCAAACAGACGAACGATATTGGAGGTAGGCACAGGCTCTGCCTTCGCATAAGCCCATCCGCGTTTCACGGCGCGCAATAATTTCACGAGCGCATTCCGGAACTCTGGAGACTCCAGCGATTGCTCACGAACGTAAAGACCTTCTTCGACATGCGCAAGGCCATAGTCCCCCGGTGAAAAGGTCACTAGGTCCATCTCCGGCACGCCGGCATCGACGACCCACCAAGGCTCGTTATAACTGACACCCGAAATACACGGCACCGTTCCATCCACCAAGTCTTCGCCATGCGCGGATCGCTTCACCCACGTGACGCCCGCAGCGTCCACGCCGGCAGCGCGCAGCATCGCGGACACAGTGACTCGATCGCCAGGCCAGCTGATGCCCACTTTTTTACCAGCAACATCCGCGAGCGAATGAATACCGGCACTGAATCGGCAGATCAACTGCTGCCCGGACCCTGAGAAAATTTGCGCGACATTGATGAGACGGGCACCCTTACTGTCGGCTGCAATCGCGTTATCGAGCCACGACAGCGCCACCTCCACCTCACCACGCTGTAAACGGAGTAGCGGGTCAATATCGGCACCGCCCTCCAGCAAATCAACGTCAATGCCCTCCTGCCGGAAGTAGTGTTCGAACTCCGCTACGTAGTAACCCGCAAACTGGCTCTGGTGATACCACATCAGTTGCAGGCGCAGATGCGGCGAAACCGACTCCGCGCGCGGGGAAGGTGCGGCGCACAGTAACGCCAACAGCAGCACCAGAATGCGCCCGAGGGAAAGCCGATCGAGTAAGCGCTGCATCAGAACTACTTCCGTTTCCTGGGCACCAGGAGCCGTCCCGGACGCGCGCAACACAATGGCCTCTCGACCATCAAGTCCGTCCCTACACGCGGAAACTATAGCGTACCCGGCAGCGACGCGGAAGGCGCGCAAGCACCAATGACCTACCGCAACGGTGGTTTGCCAACGCGCGAATATACCCGTCCGCCGTACGCGCTTGGGTTGCACGACCGCATCGGCATCTAGCTCCGTCCAATGACCGTCGTTAGAGATTAGGGCTCGCATTGGGGACACCTTCCAGGGCACCGCCCACCGCAGGAGCCCCGTTTCAATCGATTGCTTGCCCGTTAGAGCAGCCACTGGGGAAAAACCGATTGCACCTGTGTCCATCACGGCGACCAGAACCCACCACGCCCCATTCCTGTTAACAACCACAACGGATCGGACGGGCGATACTGTTAGCATGCCTCTGCGTCCAGCAACCATCCCACGCGATCAGAACGTCTCGATGGCCACCGTAGCGAGCTCTATTTCATGAAGTTTACCGATCTGTCCGTTCCAACAGAATTCATCGCTGCGCTGGCGAAGCAACAGATATTTGACCCCAGCCCCATTCAAATCGCAGCGATACCCGCGCTCGCGGCCGGACAGGACGTGTATTTGCAGGCGCAGACCGGCACCGGTAAAACACTGGCATATCTCCTGCCCCTGTTTTTACGCATCGATCCTACGCGCGCGCAGACCCAGGTGGTGATCGTGGCACCAACCCACGAACTGGCTATTCAAATCCATCGACAAGCCTGTGAACTTGCGCTCAACGCCGCCTACGCGGTGCGCTCTGTTTTGCTCATTGGCGGTACGGCAACGGAGCGACAAATCGACAAGCTCAAGGCCAAGCCGCACGTGGTGGTGGGATCACCGGGACGCATCGTGGAACTCATTGGACGAGGCAAACTGAAGACGGCAAACCTGTGCGCCATCGTCATGGATGAGGCGGACCGGCTACTTAACGACGAAAGCTTGAACTGGGTCCAAAAAATCGTCAGCGCGGCACCGCCTGCCCGGCAATTAGTTTTTGCATCTGCCACGATCGAACCGCAAACCAAGCAAGTCTTGGAAACTCTCGCCCCTAATGTCGTGATACTTCGCGCAGGCGCAGCGGCCGTCAACGAAAACATCGCACATCTTTATCTGGTTTGTGAAGCCCGCGACAAGCCCGATATGCTGCGCAAGTTGCTGCATGCCCTCGAGGTACCACGCTCTATCGTGTTCGTGCATCGCAACGACGTTGCCGAACAGGTCGCCTCCAAGTTGAGCCATCATAAGCTCGCGGCAGCAGACTTGAATTCCGAGCTATCCAAGGTCGACAGAAAACGCGCAATGGATGGCATTCGTAACGGTACTATCCGCATCATGATTGCTTCCGATCTCGCAGCCCGCGGACTCAACCTTCCCGGCGTGACCCACGTCTTTAATCTAGACGTCCCGACGATGAGCAAAGCCTATCTGCATCGGGTCGGTCGGACAGCACGCGGTGGTGAGAAAGGCACGGCCGTGTCACTGGTCACTGAAGTAGAGGCGCGGCTCATCCGTCGATACGAACAGGAACTGGGTATCTCTCTGCAATGCATACAAGTGCAAAACGGCGAAATCACAGCAGCCGATCCGAATTAAACCACCTTTGGGCTTGCAAAAAGCCCTACACCTGCTGGGGGCGCTAGATTGCGAAGATCCCAGAACCGGACGCGACTCCGATGCGCACGTTCACCCCGCCGCCCTCGGTCTTGCGCAAACGCGGTGATCGCAGCGCGGCAAGACCCCGACACCAAAGAACGTAATCAGCAACCGGGTTCTTGCAGCCACACCGCGCTAAGCACGGCGCCCATCCAGACTGCGCATCGGTATGGCAATCAAGGCGGTCAAGAACGCGGCGACCACAAAATACCAGGCCGGCGCTATATGACTGCCCGTCAAGGAGGTCAACCAAACCGCCGTCAGTGGCAGGGTGCCACCAAACAAAACAGCGGTGAGGTTCAAAGTGATCGCAAGCCCTGACGTACGCAAGTGCGGTGGGAACGCCTCGACCAGGTAGACCGTCTGTCCGCCGCTCATACAGGACATCAGAATGACCAGCGTCACCTGCGCCATCAGCACCCCTATTGCGGTCGCGCCCTGCATGTAGAGAAACAAGGGGACCGTACATAGGGCAATCAGCAAGTTGCCAATGATTAGCAGCGACTTGCGACCCACTCGGTCCGACAGCGCGCAGAAGAAGGCATTAGTGACTAGCGAGATACCGATGGCGGTAGCATTGATCGCCAATATTTTGGGGCCGCCTAACGTAGTGTTCTCAATCAACCACGTCACCAAGTACACGTTGACCAAGTAGAAACCGACAAACCCGCTGACCAAGAGTCCGATCAGTCTCAGTATGGTCTTCCAGTGATCTTGGAATAACTCCACAATAGGCAACGTCGTCGACTTAGTTACGGACACCACGGTATCGCTGTGTGGCAGGTGACGTCGAATCGCGAAGACAATCAGACCGAGAACCAGGCCGAATAAGAAAGCGACACGCCAGCCCCACGCCGGTGGCAGAAATCCCATGATAAGAGCGCCTGCGCCCGAACCCAGCATGACGCCAAAGCCCGCGCCCATGTCAGATAGACTGCTGATAAACCCACGCCGACCAGGCAAGGCCGCCTCGACTAGCAACACCGAGGAGCTGGCGTATTCCCCCCCCACGGCGATGCCCTGCATAAAGCGCATCAGCAGCAAGAGCAGTGGCGCGAGCATGCCGACCTGCGCATAGGTGGGCAGCAGCCCCATGACGAGGCTTGGAATGACCATCAAGAGCACCGACACGATCACAGCCTTGCGACGATCGATGCGATCCGCGATGTGCCCGATGATCACTGCGCCAATCGGTCGCCCAACAAAGCCGACCGCAAATACACCAAAAGTTGCCATGAGCGTAACCGCAGGGTTACCGGAGGGGAAAAAGAGAGGCCCCACCACGGTGGCGAAATACCCATAAATACAGAAGTCGTACCACTCTACGACGTTCCCCGCGATGCCGCCCAAAATCGCGCCGCGCTCGCCCTTCTTTAGTTCTGCAGTAAATTCCCGCGCCGCCGTGGCGATGCTGCCGCCAATCATGTCCAGCCGCGCCACTTGCGCAATGCGATCCTGCGTTTGCTTAAGCATGTTTGAGGTCAGGGTGCGCTCGAACACGAGGCAAGACGACGCCAGCGAGACCAAAGCACAATCTCTGGGCGTCGGAATCTCTTCACTGAAGATCAGTTGCATTAAGCGACGCTTCGCCTCCACCAACTCCGCGCCTTTCTCGACCGGATAGCGGCGACCCTTCATCACCCACAAGAATCCCGTTTCGCCCTGGCGCAGAATCCCGCTGTCGCAGAGCTTGCTGATCGCGGCTTGACGATACTGCAGCGCGGTCAGAGACAACTTGCGCAGCCAGGCGCCGGTACCCAAGCGGTGCGGCTGCGCCGCAATTTGCGCCAATACCGCATCAAGCACGGTGTCGCCCGTCGGTGTGGGATCCTCTACCCAAATGCCCGCGAGGTCAGAGTCGATGCGATTCTGCAACGCCAAGTCCATCAAGATGGCCCCAGCCACACCGCAGGTCAGGTAAATCTCCGGCACCGTATCGAACTGGCCGCCATCATCCTCAAGCGTCAACAGCAGGAACTCTTCTAATACGCTAATGGCCATTATCTACCCCCCCGGGTAAGGCAAACTGCAAGCGAGGTTCACTAATCTAGGGAAGGTCTGCACAACCCCCGCCGTAGCGTGAGTTGAGTGTTGAAAATTCATACGATGAAAACAGGCATCTGTTTCCAACGAATTTCGGGGCATATTGCTCGTGATTTACGGCCTTTTCGGAC
>Ga0209499_1000050_pt1 | contig 82510 bp, 80 predicted proteins | sample C_130208_EF_Meta_FD_187306 | JGI IMG/M metagenome (GOLD analysis project Ga0209499, IMG submission 187306) | Freshwater microbial communities from Lake Croche, Canada to study carbon cycling - C_130208_EF_MetaG (SPAdes) (version 2) | ecosystem: Environmental > Aquatic > Freshwater > Lake...
CGCTAGTTTCCTTTATCCTAAAATTAAATCTAAGCTCTTTGATTCTAAATCAGCATGGAATTTCGAACCACAGATTGCCCCGAATTATTATGTAGCCCGATTAAACTATTCGTTTTAAACCAACATTAAATACGTTGCGGCACCCACAAAATACCCCAATAGGGCTAGAATTCCTATTTTTTTAGCATACCAAATAAATTCGATTTTCTCCATTCCCATTACGGCCACCCCAGCTGCTGAACCAATAATCAAAATACTTCCACCGGTTCCGGCACAAAAAGCCAAATACTCCCACATGGTATGATCCATTGGGAAATCAGCCAAATGATACATACCCATTGTAGCCGCCACGAGTGGAACATTATCGACGATCGAGGAAGCCAAGCCGATGATGGTCACGATTAGGTATTGATTACCCAACGTATTTTCTAGAAAAACAGCTAAAGACTCTAGATATCCAAAAGATTCTAAGGCACCTATGGCCAATAAAATCCCTAGGAAAAAAAGTACGCTGGAGGTATCCACTTTACTTAAAGCAAAGCCCACCGAATAGGGTTTTTTACTAGCTTCATCTTTATCTGCATGTAATATTTCGGATACAATCCACACAATCGCTAGGCCTAATAAAATTCCCATATAGGGAGGAAGGTGGGTTGTTGACTTAAATATAGGCACCCCTAATAAACAAGCGACTCCTGCAAAAAGCATGATTTTACCCTCTTTTTCTTCCATCTTGCTTAAGGCTGGAAGTGGATGAGGATTACCTAATTTTTCGTTTCGCACCCAGTAAGAGCCCACAGCCAGCGGGACTAATAATGAGATTAATGCAGGCAAGAATAATATTTTAATAATTCCCAAAGCAGATATTTGACCTCCAATCCAAAGCATAGTCGTCGTGACATCCCCGATCGGAGACCAAGCACCCCCGGCATTTGCCGCAATAACCACCACACCTACAAAATATTTCCTCGTCTGTGTGTCTGAAATTAATTTACGCAGCAGCGTGACCATGACGATGGCAGTCGTTAAATTATCTAATGCAGCCGAGAGGAAAAACGTAACTATACCCACAATCCACAATAGCTTGGCCGAATTTTTTGTTTGAATTAATTGGTTTACAAATCTAAAACCCTGATGTGCATCAATCAGCTCCACCAAAGTCATCGCGCCTAAAAGAAAAAATAAAATCTCCGAAGTACTCCCCAAATGATGGGATAGTTGGCCCAACTCCCCCTCCCCCTTCACCAAAGCAAATACCACCCAAACAAGGACGCCAGTTAACAAAGCACTGGCCGTTTTATTGATTTTTAATGGATGTTCAAACGCAATAGCGAGATACCCTAGACCAAAAATGAAGACTGAAATTATTTCCATGTGTATAAATATAAAAAAAGAAAGTCAGAGATTCCGCCCTGACTTTCTTTATTATTCCAATTCGTTTTGCAAATTATTTTAATTTAGCAACCGCTACTTTAATTCGCTCACAAGCTTCCACCAATTGTTCATCGGCAGCCGCAGTGGAAATTCGCATACAATCGGGAGCTCCAAAACCTGAACCAGCGACCGTGGCTACAAAAGCATCCGTCAACAACCAAGTACAAAAATCATCCGAATTATTGATGGTTGTTTTACCATCTGATTTACCAAAATAATAGGAAATATCTGGGAAGGCATAAAATGCTCCATCGGGCATATTAACCTTAAAACCAGGAATTTCTCTTAATTTACCAACTACTAATTTTCTACGGCGATCGTAAGCTTCCTTCATCTCGTTTGCATGATCTAAAGGCCCATTAAATGCGGCAACAGCTGCCTTTTGTGCAATGGAATTTGTTCCTGAAGTCACTTGGCCTTGTAGTTTTTCCACACCATCAGCAATCCATTTGGCCGCAGCTATGAATCCAATTCTCCAACCAGTCATCGCATGACCTTTGGCAACCCCATTCACTGTAATGACACGTTCTTTTATCTCAGGAATTGATCCAATCGAAAAATGACCGCCCTGTGTAAAATTGATATATTCATATATCTCATCCGCTAAAACAAAAATGTTTTCGTGACGAGCCACTACATTAGCGATATCTCTTAATTCTGATTCTGTATAAACCGAGCCGGTTGGGTTATTAGGTGATGAAAACATCACCATCTTAGTTTTTGGCGTAATAGCTGCTTCAAACTGCTCTGCGGTAACTTTAAAATTATTATCAAAAGCTCCTTGCACAAGCACCGATTTTCCTTCGGCCAACTTCACCATTTCTGAATACGAAACCCAATAAGGCGAGAAAATAATGACCTCATCACCCGGGTCAATTATTGCAGCGATGGCATTGGCCAGCGAATGTTTTGCACCGGTTGAAACCACAATATTTTCTGAACCCCATTCTAAATTATTATCGCGCTTTAATTTGTTGGCAATTGCCATCCGTAGATCAGGATAACCTGCCACCGGAGAATATCCGTGGAATCCATCGTCAATGGCTTTTTTTGCCGCATCACAGATATGAGCAGGTGTTTTAAAATCTGGCTCTCCGACCGATAAACTAATTACTTGGTGACCCTGAGCAGCAAGTTCTCGGGCTTTTTTTGTCATCCCTAAAGTGGATGACTCTTCTAATGCTTGAATGCGGTTAGCTAATAAGGATTCTGACATAAATTGATTTAAACTTTTACTGAGAAATTAAGCAAAATTACCCCATAAAAATTTGAATAACTAATAAAACTTGCAAAAAAGGGATTAGATTAATTGGCTTAATTTTGCGTAGACTCCGTTTTTAAGGGATATTAATTCAAGGTGAGTTCCCCTTTCTACAATATTTCCTTGTTCTATGACGAGAATTTGATCCGCATGCTGGATGGTGCTTAATCGGTGAGCAATAATGAGAACGGTCCGATTTTTCATCAAATTTCCTAGGGCGGCTTGAACTAATTTTTCGGATTCATTATCCAGCGCACTTGTAGCTTCGTCTAAAATTAAAATGGGTGGATTTTTTAAAACGGCTCGGGCGATGGAAATGCGCTGTCGCTGGCCGCCAGATAATTTGGACCCACGATCGCCTATGATAGTTTGATATCCATCAACGCTCTCAGATATAAAATCGTGGGCATTGGCAATTTTGGCGGCAACTTCCACTTCAACCAACGTCGCTTCTGTCCCGAAAGCAATGTTATTAAAAATAGTATCATTAAACAAGACAGATTCTTGGGTCACAATTCCCATCAAACCTCTTAAATCATCTAGTGGAATATGCTTTATATCATACCCATCGATCGTTACTTGGCCAAAGGTTGGGTCGTAAAATCTTGGAAGCAGATCGGCCAAAGTAGACTTGCCTCCGCCAGAAGCTCCTACAAGTGCGATTGTTTGGCCTTTTGGAATATCAAAACTAATCTCATGTAAAATTTTTCTTCCTTGGATATATTCAAAACCCACTTGCTCAAACGCAATTTTATCCGTGAATTCTTTCAAAGAAATGACCGGCTCGAGCACTTTAATAACTGATTCTGTATCTAAAATTTCGATAATTCGATCAGCGGAAGCAATACCTCTTTGAATTCCGGAAAATGCATCTGCAATGGCCTTTGCGGGTCGCATGACTTGAGAAAAAGTAGCTATAAAAGCAATGAAAGTTGATGCGCTCAATTCTCCTTCCCCTGAAATAACCAAACTTCCACCATACATTAAAATCCCTGTCACGACTAAAACCCCAAGAGTTTCTGAAACAGGGGAAGTAAGCTCCTGCCGAAATACCATTTTTAATAAAGAATTTCGATATTTTTGATTCCCTTTTCCAAAGCGATCATCCATCATTTTTTCAGCCCTAAAAGCTTTTACTACGCGCATGGCGCCAAAAATCTCGTCCAACAAACTGATCAAGCCACTCAAATGTTGCTGAACTTCTCCGGCTGCACGTCGTAAACGCCGGGTAATGGTGGCGATGACTCCGCCAGATAGGGGTAAAATTAATAAAGCGAATAGGGTCAACTTAACCGACATACTAGCCAGAAATACAAAAAATAGAATTAAGGTAAAAATTTCTTTGAAGGTCGCGGTAAAGGCACGGCCTATACTATTTTCCACTTCTTGGACATCAGTGGTCAAGCGAGACATTAGATTTCCTTTTTTCTGCTCTGTGAAATAACTCAAGTCGAGTCGAATGGCTCTTTGGAAAACGGCTTGTCTTAACGATGCGATCGTATCCGCTTCGACTGTTTTTAAAACTCTTTGAGAAAAATACCTGAAAATATTAGCCAAAATGACGGAGATCATAATCGCCCCACAGGCATATTTCAAAGCACCTAAGCGCCCAAATTGTTCCAAAGAACCATAAAAATAATGATTAAATAAGAATGAAAAATAATGTGGACTAAGCGAAAAATCAGGAATGGTCCGGTATATTTGAACGTTGGTTTCCGAAGCCTGATTAAATAAAACATTGAGCAATGGAATTAATAAAGTAAAGTTTAAAATCCCAAACAAGCTGCCTAATAAGGAAAATCCAAAATATGGAAATACATATTTACGGATAGAAACAGCATAGGACAATAAACGAAAATATGTTTTCACCGGTAATTATTTTGAAAATCTGTCTCAAATTACGACAATTTTCAGCACAAAATTAGAAATTCTTAGCCCACAAATCTGAGTATGCATCCATTAGTTTCCGTTGTCATGGCCACTTATCAGGGCGAAAAGTACTTGAAGATTCAAATCGAAAGTTTGTTGGCCCAAGACTATCCCAACCTAGAATTTATCTGGGTAGATGATGCCTCGACTGACCAAAGTTTATCCATTTTAAAAGAATATGCGGGTCAAGATCCGCGCATTCATATCCTAGAAAACTCGGTCAATGAAGGACATAATGCTGCTTTTGAAAAAGGAATGAAAGCGGCTAATGGAGAATATATCGCACTATCGGATCAAGATGATTATTGGATTCCAAGTAAATTATCTGCCTTGTTTGATGGAATTGGGAATTGCTCTCTGATTTATTCCGACTCCCAATTAATTGACCAAGATGGAAGATCGTTGCCAATCAAAATGTCTGACTTAAAACGTCAAATCCCGTATAGTTCTCCGCTCATGTACACGTTTGGCGCTTGGGCTCCTGGACATACCATGTTGTTTAAAAAGGATTTATTGGAAACGGCATTGCCACTTTCCAATTGGGTGACGCATGATTATTTGCTTGGATTTTCGGCCACTTGTCATGAGGGGATTGCCTATATTCCTATTTCAATGGTGCATTATAGACAGCACGAATCCAATGCGATTGGCGCAGATCTTAAAAAAGCTAAAAAATTATATCAAACCAGGGCTGAGCGAAAGTCGCGCATCTGTGAGCGAATCAAACTCCTTGCTGATCGATGTTGCGAATCCAAAGAGAAGCAAATATTTGAGCAATTATACCTAGATTTTTTAGGAGATTCTCTGGTGAATAGAATGCGCAGATTTAAGACCGTCATGAAATATCGGGATGATATGTTGGCCTACAAAGGAAAATCCCCCCTAGGTAATTTCCTGTATTGTTTTAAACTCCTTTTTGGGATCTATTAATCTTTCTTCAAAAAAAGCCAAAAACGATATACTGCATTTTTGATGTGCACCCCAAAAGGAATTTTTGGTTTTTGTAATTCCCCGTCAAAAGGCTTGCCTCTGCGTAAATAGTATTTGGATAACGTTGACGAAGTCATCCCCCACTTACGAATAAATTGATAATATCCTTTATTTTGCTTCACTCGTTTGACCGAAATAGATCCAAAATGATAGACCCGACTTGCCCCCAAACCTTTAAATAATCGGACTCCTTCGTTCCATAGCTTCATGGAAAAATCAGGATCAGAGTACATGCCTGGGGAAAACTCGACTGAATATCCACCCACCATATCCCAAAGGTCTTTATGAACCACATTGGGAGGCCAAGTGCTTCCTTGCCAGTCCTGAAATTCAAATTGGCGATAATCGTTCAGTAATTTTTCCTCTAGAAAATTTTCAATGCTATTGCCAAAATCCGCTTCAATCGAACAGGAACTTTGTGCCCGTGGCTCGATCATTGTGGATGAGAAAAAGAATTTTTGAGTACCACAAGAGTCAATCGCATTTTTCAGTTCAACATCCCAACCAGGTAACACATACATATCATCGTTCAAATACAATAGGTAATTAGCCTTAGCCAAATTCCGCATGGCATTCATGGCATAACAAACTCCCACATTTTTTTCACTATATGAAAATGCGATATCTTCTTGAGCCTCCACCCATTCTTTTGAACCATCATTCGATTGGTTTAAATGAACGATTAATTCAAAGGGGACACACGAATTTTTTCTGATGCTATTGATGCATAGGGTAAGGTAGGCTACGTTGTTCCAGCTCGGAATCAAGATGGAAAAATAAGGATTTGTTACGGCCCTTTTGGCGGGAAAATATTGAATTTTTTCCACTAGATCAACTTATAGTTTTTATATTCACCGATATGCCAACCAGTCCAATCAGCAATTTTTTGCAACACTTTTCTACGCAAACTCATCTTAGAACGAAGTACGGCTGGATCAAAATCAAATTCCCAGTTTTGTGCCTTTATGCGTGATTTTGAAACTTTGGGATGCATGCCTGTAAATCTAGTCAGCCTTTCAGCATTACCAAAATCAAATTCATAATCCGCTGGGACATTGGCTGCCAACCAAGCGTCATCATGGTAAAATTGGGTAAAATTCCTCACTTTTTGATTTAAACCGGTGGGAGGTTTAACCCAACCATAGTGAAAAATATGCGCAGCAATTTCTTTCACTTTTAATTTTTTTCCTTCTTTTCTAAATCCCTGTGCATCTTTATAAGAATGAACGAGCGGGTTAAATCGAACAATTCGAATCTCCTTTCGATACCACCTACGTGATGTAGCGAAGTAATCAAAGGACCCATAAAAGTGCCTATATTTAAACAGTAAACCTTCCACCTGAGTGTTTTCCTGATGCTCATTTATGGCCTCTAAAATGCCATTCAGATCATCCTCGTGAACACATTCATCGCCTTGAATATAAAAAGCCCAGTCGGTATCAGGTGAAATAGCCTGATAAGCCTTATCGGTTTCTAAAGCAAAAACCTGTCCCCCTTCACGTTTCGCGTCATCCCAAATCGTCTCAATAATCCTAATTTTATCTGATTTGATTCCTTGAATTAAGCCTAAGGTATTGTCCTCTGATTGACCCACAGCCACGACAAACTCGTCACAAATAGGCAAAATGGACGAAATAGCTTCTACGATCGAATAATCATTTTTAATTGCATTCCGAATGAAGGTAAAGCCGGCAATTTTCATGGACTAAAATTTCACTTGAATTCCATGGTACTTTTCTTGTTCCACGTAATCTTTCCGAAGTGGATGACCTACCCAATCGGCAGGTAACAAAATACGCGTCAGGTCAGGATGACCTTCAAAGACAACACCCACTAGGTCAAATGCTTCTCGCTCATGCCAATTGGCCGTTTTCCAAATTCCACACAAACTAGGCACAATGGGCAATTTCCCATCTTCTGATAATCTAGGAACTGCTAATCGAATGTGAAAAGTTAGGTGATTGGGAATCGAGTAGAGCGTATAGATAATTTCTAGCGTTCCATTTTCAGGACCATTGTCTATGGCGGTTAGGCAAGAAAGTGAATCAAAATAAGTCAATGGATGACGCCATAAAAAATCACCAACAGAAACTAAATGAGCTGGCTGAATCGTGATGCGACTGGATTTTTCGTCCCATTCAACCGCAATGTTTAATTCACTTTCAATCAAATTTTTTATTTCTAGCGCTTCCATCCTTAAGCTTTTTGGGCGATGGCGTCCAAAATAATTTGGGGCACGACACGCGTTTCTTGATTGATTTTTTCTTGTAGTTTCAAAATACCACCCAGCAAAGCTTCTGGCCTGGGCGGACAACCTGGAACATACACATCTACAGGTATTATTCGGTCTACTCCTTTAACAACGTGATAACCATGTTCCCAATAGGGTCCACCACAATTAGCACAAGAACCCATCGATATCACATAGCGGGGTTCAGGCATTTGTTCATACAATCGTCTTATTCGATCTGCCATTTTAAAAGTGACTGTTCCTGCCACAATCATTACATCAGACTGTCTAGGGGAAGGCCTAGGAAATACGCCAAAGCGATCCAAATCATATCCAGAGGCAAAAGTTTGCATCATTTCGATGGCACAACAAGCCAAACCAAAACTCATAGGCCATAGAGAACTTGCCCGAGCCCAATTGAGTAAATCCTCAAATTGGCTCACTACAAATCCCTCCGACTGAATGTTTTGATCTAAGTATCCCTTCATTACCTTACAATGGTCAAATTTCCTACTACCTCTGGGTAAGCATCTTGATAATTCTCATAATTAGGCCTAATTACATATATATAGGTGCCCGTTGGCAAATCTTTCCCATTATATTTTCCCCTAAACGGTTTTTCTTCGAACATCGCACCGGAACTTTCATATACTTTCAAGCCCCAACGATCCATCACGTAAATTTCCGCATCTGGATAAGATGAAATATTATCGATGGTCCAATAATCATTAAAATCATCATTATTGGGCGATATGGCTTCATAGGGAATTATTTTTGCTAAAACGATGATATCGATCGTGGCAACAGTCCTGCATTCAGCTGTAGTCGCTGTCGCCGGCAAATACCCATTAATATAATACGTGGTCTTAAATGCAGTTCCTCCTAAGTCACCTAATCCCTTTACATCAAAATATGGGATAAGAGTTTGAGGATCGGATAAGGCTAATTTAGGTGTCCATGACCATTTTATTCCCGGGGTACTAGCCCCATTCACGGGCATTAAAATGGGAGTAGGATTTTCACCAAGTTCAGGTGCAAACATAATAATTTTTTTACCCGTAGCCACCCAAAGCTTTGATGCACATTCGGGCGTTTGGCCCCAAGCAGAAATTTGACTAAAAAGGAGGAAAGAAATGATCGTTTTCAGTACTTCCCATTTTGGTTTAAAAGAATAAAAATAGATACGCACCATAAAGCTTTTAAAAAAATCCATGTAAAGGTTTTGTAAATATACCTAAATTCACAAAATTTTTGATCAATGTCCACATCCCATTTTTTTGATTCAGATTTAGCGACTTTGCGAGGGATGACTCCAGCTCGCTTGTCTTTACTGCAATCGGAATTAGGGCTATTTACGTTTGGAGATCTGATCCAATATTTTCCATTCAGATATGAAGATAGAACTTTACTAACGCCTATCGCTGAAATCAATGATCAAATGGAAAATGTCCAATTTATTGGACGTATCAAATACAAGGAAAAAATAGGCATTGGAAAAAGAGAGAGGCTCGTAGCCGAGTGTTGCGATGAAACCGGCTGTATCGAATTAGTTTGGTTTCAAGGAGTTAAATGGATTGAAAAATCATTAATTGGCGGTGTAGATTTTTTATTTTACGGTAAGCCTGGGGTTTTCAATGGCCAAATCCAGATGACGCATCCTGAAATGGAAGTCTACAAAGGGCCTCAGATTTCAGAGAAATTTTTTCAGCCTATTTATCCGTTAACTGAGAAATTACGCAAGAAATACATCGACAGCAAATTGATTGCTGCCTTACAAAAAAGCTTATTGGAAGTTTCGTTTCCATATATCAGGGAAACATTGCCTCATGAAATCATTCAGCAATTTAAATTAATTTCAAAGCAAGAGGCGCTCTACCACATTCACTTACCACAGTCGGAAAATTGGCTACACCAAGCAAGACGCCGCTTGAAATTTGAAGAGTTATTTTATAATCAGCTCCGTTTAATTAAGCAAAATCTCGTTCGTAAATCAGCTTTTCCGGGCCAAGTGTTTTCATCTGCTGCTTTATTAACAACCTTTTACAAAGAATATCTCCCCTTTTCATTAACGGAGGCACAAAAGAAAGTAATTCGGGAGATTTTTGAAGACATGCGCTCTGGTAATCAAATGAATCGACTCCTTCAGGGAGACGTGGGTTCCGGAAAAACCATTGTCGCCTTTATTTCGATGTTACTCGCCATCGACAATGGAACTCAAGCATGTTTATTGGCCCCGACTGAAATTTTAGCCGACCAACATTTTCAAGGATTAAAAAAGTTTGCTGATGTTTTAGGCGTAAGCATTGCCAAACTGACGGGATCTGTAAAGAAGAAAGATCGGGTAGGAATTTATGAGGGTTTAACGTCCGGGACCCTACATATATTGGTAGGAACACATGCCATTTTTGAAGATGTAGTTCAATTTAAAAATTTGGGGCTGTGCATCATTGACGAGCAACATCGTTTTGGGGTGGCCCAAAGAGCCAAACTTTGGGATAAAAATAAGCAAATTCACCCACATGTACTCGTTATGACGGCGACTCCAATTCCAAGAACCTTGGCCATGACTTTATATGGGGACTTAGATGTTTCCGTGATTGATGAATTACCGGCAGGAAGAAAACCTATTCAAACGATTCACCGGTATGATTCCCATCGTTTACAGGTATTTAGTTTTATCCAAAGTGAGATTCAAAAAGGGCGTCAAATCTATATCGTTTATCCGCTCATTGAGGAATCTGAAAAAATGGATTTCAAAGATTTAATGGACGGGCACGAAAGTATCACAAGGGCCTTCCCTGACATACCTTTGGGGATTTTGCATGGGAAAATGAAGCCGGCCGACAAAGATTTTGAGATGGCAAGATTTGTTAAAAATGAAACCAAAATCATGGTGGCAACGACGGTAATAGAAGTGGGTGTCAATGTCCCAAATGCATCGGTCATGATCATCGAAAGTGCAGAGCGATTTGGTTTGGCGCAATTGCACCAACTTAGAGGCCGAGTGGGCCGAGGGGCGGAGCAAAGTTATTGTTTGTTGCTCACCGACTATAAAATTTCGGCGGATACAAAAAAGCGTATTGAAACGATGGTTAGGACTAATAATGGCTTTGAAATCGCTGAAGTCGATTTACAATTAAGGGGTCCTGGAGATATCGGTGGAACTCGACAGAGTGGGGCGATCGACCTAATGATTGCTGATTTATCTAAGGATGGGGAGATTTTAAAAGTGGCTCGAGAGACCGCTCTATCCATATTAAATGAGGATCCCAATTTAGAACATGAAAAAAATGCGATGATTCGGGAGCAGGTGCGCCAACAAAAAAAAGACACCACCAATTGGGCCCGAATAAGTTAGTTTAACGTTGGGTCATCCGGGTAGGTCGACAACACCCGATAGTCTCCGCCCTTATCATATAGTACAGTTCGCCATAAATTTTTATTCGAATCATCAAACACGTAATCTTCTCGAGCTGGATGTATATACCATGAATTTTTTTTTACCTCACGAGCTAATTGGCCCGCGCCCCAACCCGAATACCCGATAAAGAATTTAATCTCTTTGAAATTGATGGCACCACTAACCACATGCTCAATGGCTTTTTCAAAACTTCCTGACCAAAATATCCCTTTGGAAATTTCAATTCCATCCGGAATAAGGTCGGGTCTACGGTGTAAAAATTGCATGATCGTGGGATCGACCGGCCCACCTGAAAACAAGGGAACATTTTCTAACACCTTTTCATCAACGATTGAATCAAATACGACCTCTTGCTTTTGGTTTAAAATGAGTCCAAAAGAATGTGAATTAGAGTGCTCACATAGTAATACCACAGACCTATGAAATGCAGATCCTTCCAGAAATGGTTCAGAGATCAAAAGAACTCCAGGTTTTAATTCATCATCCATGTAATGTAAAGGCATAAATAGGAATTTCGTATCTTGTTTTAAATTAAAAAATATATGTCTAGTCTCGTTTTTATCTCTTTGGGTGGCAATCTAGGAAATACCCTTGAAATATTTAAAAACTCATACCTTGAAATTGAAAAAAAAATAGGTCGCATCACCTTATTTTCTAGAATTTATCAGACAGCTGCTTGGGGAAAAACAGACCAGCCCGATTTCTTGAATCAAGTGATCCAAGCAGAAACCAATTTAAGCCCTGAAAAAATCATGTCTGAATTATTAGAGATCGAACTTTTTTTTGGCCGTCGGCGCGAGCAAATCTGGGGCCCTCGCATCCTCGATCTTGACATTCTTTTTCTAGGAAATCAAATAGTCAGTAGTGAAAATGTAGATATTCCACATCCTCAAATAGCTCATAGACGCTTTGTGTTAATTCCCATGGTGGAGATAGCCCCTCATTTTTTACATCCTGTTCTCCAGCAAACGATGTCGGAATTATTGGAACAAACAACCGATCTTCAAAGCGTAAGCGCGATGGATTAATCTTCCATTTCGGTATCGTTTTCTAAAAGACTTGGGTTGGGGAAGCGCCAACTTTGACCTACGATTTTTTCATAATACTTCTCGTATAGAGGAAGTATCTTTTTAATATCAAATAATTTGGCACGCTCCAATGCATTTTTTTTCATGTTCGCATGTAAAACGGGGTCTGACAATATAGCGATTGCATTTTTTGCCATATCATCCACATCGCCTATATCACTCACAAACCCTGTTTCCCCGTGAATGTTTACTTCAGTTATGCCACCGGCATTAGAAGAAATGACAGGAACTTCACAGGCCATCGCTTCCAATGCAGATAAGCCAAAACTTTCTTTTTCAGAAGTCAGCAAAAACAAATCAGCTAGCGATAAAGCCTCTTCAATCGCATCCAATTTACCTAGAAAACGAACATCAGCTTGCACCCCCAATTCCCTACACAATACTTCAATAGCAGTACGTTCGGGTCCATCGCCCACTAATAAAAGTTTAGAAGGAACTTGTCTTTGGACTTTGGCAAAAACTTGAATAATGTCTTCAATTCGCTTTACTTTTCGAAAATTAGATGTATGAATTAATAGCTTTTCTCCATGAGGACAAATGGCTAATTTGAAATGCTCTTTGGGTTGTTTTTTAAATCGTTCAAGGTCAATAAAATTAGGGATTACCTCGATGTTGCTTAAAATTTCAAAGGAGGAATACGTATCATTTTTGAGACTTTCTGAAACGGCTGTAACCCCATCAGATTCATTGATGGAAAAGGTAACTACCGGTTCAAAAGAGGGATCACGTCCCACTAAGGTAATATCAGTTCCATGAAGTGTAGTAATAACGGGGACGTGAATGCCCTTATATTTTAAAATTTGCTTCGCTAAATAGGCCGCAGAAGCATGTGGAATCGCATAGTGCACATGAATCAAATCCAATTGCTCATTCATCGTAACATCCACCATTTTACTAGCTAATGCTGATTCATAAGGTAAATATTCAAACAGCGGATAAGAGGCCACTGAAACTTCATGGTAGAAAATGTTCTCACTAAAGAAATCCAATCGGGGTGGTTGGGTATAGGTAATAAAATGCACCTCATGTCCTACAGACGCTAATGCTTTCCCTAATTCTGTGGCCACCACGCCACTACCCCCGTAGGTAGGATAACAAATAATCCCTATTTTCATGACTCAAATTTATTAGAATATCAATTAAAACTGCCATAAAACCCAAAAGGTTCCTGATTTAAGGCTAAATTTGTATTAAATAAATCAATACGCTTGAAAAATATAGTCATTTTCGCCTCTGGCTCTGGATCAAACGCCGAAAAAATTTTCGACTATTTCAAGGATTCAACGGAGGTTAACATCACACATATATTTTGCAACAATCCAGAAGCGGGTGTTATTTCACGGGCAGAAAGATTAGCTATTCCTCACACTATTTTCACTAGGACCGAATATAAAGATGGGACCTTGTTGAAAAAAATTCAATCCTTAAATACTCATTGGGTGATTTTAGCGGGTTTTTTATGGCTGATCCCCACCGAATTTATTCAAGCCTTTCCCCAAAGAATGGTAAATTTACATCCAGCCTTATTGCCCAAATTTGGCGGAAAAGGAATGTATGGGCACTTTGTTCATGAAGCAGTCGTGAAAGCGGGCGAGAGAGAATCTGGAATCACCATTCATTTTGTGAATGAACATTACGATGAGGGTGGCATTATTTTTCAGAGCTCATTCCCAATACTCCCTACCGATTCTGCAGAAGATGTTGCTAAAAAAGGCCAAATTTTAGAGCACCGAGATTTCCCTAAAGTAATTGCAAGTCTTTTGCTACCAGCCTCCTCCTAAAACTCGGTACAAGTTAATTGCACAAATCCTCTGATTTCGAGCTAATTCTAATAGCCCTAATTCCGACGCTATAATATTAGCCACAAACCCCTGTCGAAGTAAAGTATCTAATTGAATTGGGCTAAAAACCTTTAAGATTTCTAACCCAATTGTTTCTGCTTGCTTTGCCATGCATGATCCAAGCTAATTAAGACCTAACACTGAAAAAAATTCCTATAGTTTTACTTAGGAATCCCCCCACTTTGTTTATAATTCCATATTACTTTAGTTCCTATCGATCTATTTACCCAATCCAAATTAGGTTGAATTATTCTATATTTCGGAGTACCTCCCGTAGTTTTTTGTACTTTAACCTTTACATGATACTCCAATTCTACCGAAGAATTTAATTGTTTATTCAATTGGTTTTTATAACTTCTCACCTGGCCACTACTATAGATAGAGACCGTGAGAAACATACATAATAATGCATATATTCTCATGATTGTAATTATTTATGCCAATAATAATGGCATACTCTACAAGAAATTTTATTGATTTTGTTTAAATTATAGACGCTGAATTATGCGTATTTTGGGGGAGGCCCCACATGTTCTAGATGTACTAACATCAAGAAAGAATTTGTATACCCAATTTTACTCTTTTCATTTTTCAATGCTAAAAGTAAAGGTAATCCTGATCCAAGATTTATTTCATGCCAAAAATCCTCAGAGGTATCTTCTTCCAATGAATAATCTGCTGTTAAATCAATTCCCACTGAAAATTGTACTGCTTTCTGAAAAGAATTAAAGGTTAAAAACAGACCATCCTTTGAAAGTATCAAACTAATAAACAAGAAATATAAAATAAATCTTTTTAACATACTTAATCCTTTACTTCCTCATAAGGCACATAATCTCCTTCATCGGCCAGCGGTTTTTTATTCGTCTTTTTCCCTACTGGAGGTACATAATCCACGTCAATTGTACCTTCCTTGCGCGCTTGCGAGGCGGCTTGTTTGGAACGAATGTCTTGTTCCGACATCTTTCTATGAACCTGAGTGATGATAAATCCCTTAAATAGGAATCGCACCAAAGGCCAAACTACATAGTAAAACACTAAACCAAAAGCGATTAATTTTAACATGGCTACTTAGCGGCTTAAATATAAATTTCGTTCTCCATACACTTTACGAAAGAAATCATCTTTCAAATCGTCAATGAAATAAATCGCCTCACCGGTCGATTTCATTTCAGGTCCTAGCTCCATATTAACATTCGGAAACTTAGAAAAAGAAAACACCGGAATTTTAATCGCATATCCTTTTTTCACCGGCTTGAAATTGAAATCTTTCACCTTCTTGTCTCCTAGCATTACTTTTGTTGCGTAATTCACATAAGGCTCTTGGTATGCCTTGCAAATAAATGGCACAGTTCGAGAAGCACGTGGATTGGCTTCAATAATATACACCACTTCATTTTTCACTGCAAACTGAATATTTAAAAGACCTTTGGTCTTCAATGCGACCGCAATCTTACGCGTATGATCTTCAATTTGCTTGATCACATGATCCGATAAATCGAATGGAGGTAACACCGAATGAGAGTCCCCTGAGTGGATACCCGCTGGCTCAATATGCTCCATTAAACCGATGATGTACACATCTTCTCCATCACAAATCGCATCGGCCTCCGCCTCAATGGCATTTTCTAAGAAGTGGTCCAGCAAGATTTTGTTCCCTGGAATATCACGTAAAATATCCACTACATGTTGCTCTAATTCCTGCTCATTAATCACAATTTTCATGGACTGACCACCCAAAACATAGGAAGGACGGACCAACAATGGATACCCTAATTCACGTCCAAGCGCTGCCGCATTATCAGCATCTTCACAAACGCCAAACCTTGGATATGGGATATCTAATTCTTTTAAAAGACTGGAGAATGCTCCTCGGTCTTCAGCCAAATCCAAGGCCTCAAAGGAAGTACCTAAAATTTTGATGCCATATTTTGAAAGCTTCTCGGCTAATTTTAAAGCGGTTTGACCCCCTAATTGGACTATCACACCCTCAGGTTTTTCATGCTGAATGATGTCATAAACATGTTCCCAAAATACGGGTTCAAAATACAATTTATCAGCGATATCAAAATCCGTAGACACCGTCTCAGGATTTGAATTAATCATAATAGTCTCATAACCCGCCTCTTTAGCTGCTAATACCCCGTGAACACACGAATAGTCAAACTCTATTCCTTGACCAATCCGGTTAGGCCCCGAACCCAACACAACCACCTTTTTCTTTGTTGATACCACGGACTCATTATCCAAAACATCCGCACCCTCCTGCCCAAAAGTAGAATAATAATAGGGGGTCTTTGCCTCAAATTCAGCGGCGCACGTATCCACACATTTGTAAATACGCTTAATGCCTAAGCTGTTCCGCTGATCATAAACCTCAGATTCTAAACAACGCAAAGTATGTGCAATTTGGCGATCTGCAAAACCCTTATGCTTAGCTTCTTCAAGTAAAACCTTGGGAATATTATGAACCGAGTATTTCTCAATTTCTTTTTCTACCCGAACCAAATCCTCGATTTGATTCAAAAACCACTTGTCGATTCTAGTTAATTGTTGAATCGTCTTAAATGAAATGCCCATTTTGAAGGCATCATAAATATGGAACAAGCGATTCCAAGAAGGATTGGCCAACGAATACATAATCGCATCCTGATCCTTCAATTCTTTTCCATCCGCACCCATCCCGTTTCGCTTAATCTCTAAAGACTGACATGCTTTCTGAAGTGCCTCTTGGAAATTACGCCCAATACCCATAGTCTCACCCACAGATTTCATTTGTAAACCGAGCGTACGATCGGCTCCCTTAAACTTATCAAAATTCCATCTAGGCACTTTAACAATGACATAATCCAAAGCCGGCTCAAAATAGGCAGAGGTCGTTCCTGTAATCGCATTGGTCAACTCGTCCAAATTATACCCGATGGACATTTTAGCTGCAATCTTGGCAATCGGATAACCCGTCGCTTTAGATGCCAAAGCAGATGATCGAGACACACGGGGATTTACTTCAATCGCTATTATCTCATCCGTTTCAGGATTTAAAGAAAACTGAACATTACATCCACCCGCGAAAGTACCTATGGCATTCATCATCTTGATGGCCATGTCTCTCATGCGTTGGTAAATCGTATCCGGCAAAGTCATCGCTGGAGCCACCGTAATAGAATCCCCTGTATGAATACCCATCGGATCAAAATTCTCAATCGAGCAAATAATGATCACATTACCGATGTGATCACGGAGTAACTCTAATTCATATTCTTTCCAACCCATGATGGATTGTTCCACCAAAACCTCATGCGTAGGAGAAGCATGTAATCCTTTATTTAATGCCGCATCAAAGTCTTTTGGGTCATTTACAAAACCGCCTCCTGTTCCTCCCAGGGTAAAGGATGGACGAATTACCAAAGGGAAACCTGTTTCCTGTGCTATTTCTTTTCCTTCTAAAAAAGAACGTGCGGTACGACCCTTACAAACTCCAACACCAATCTCAATCATTTTCAAGCGGAACTTCTCGCGATCCTCGGTCGTTTCAATCGCCGCAATGTCTACTCCAATGATACGAACACCATACTTTTCCCAAATTCCTGCTGAATCACAATCAATGGCTAAATTTAAGGCTGTTTGGCCTCCCATCGTAGGCAAAACCGCATCAATTTGATGGCGTTCTAATATGTGAATGATGGATGCCTTTTCTAATGGCTTCAAATACACGTGATCCGCATTCATCGGATCCGTCATAATAGTCGCTGGATTGGAATTAATTAAAATGACCTCGATCCCCTCCTCTCGCAAAGAACGTGCTGCTTGGGAACCTGCATAATCAAATTCACAAGCTTGACCAATCACAATGGGACCGGAACCAATAATTAGGACTGATTTAATCGACGAATCTTTGGGCACAGGATGGTATAAATTTAAAGCGTTATAATTTTAAAAAATTTGGCCTTTCAGTATGGCTCAAAAATTGTACAAAATTAGTGGTTTGAGCTCAAATTGGGAAGCATTATTGAAAATAAATTTATCAATTTTCCATAAATCCACTTATATCCGCCTATGGCTAAATAGATCCCAAAAAATCTCTTATTTTTGATAAAAAATTAGAACAATTGATAAAAATATTAGTCGCTTTTGACGAAAATAGGGTCATTGGAAAAAATAATGCGTTGATCTGGCATTTACCCGCTGACCTACAGCGATTTAAAGCGCTCACTACAGGACATGTGATTATCATGGGGAGAAAAACCTATGAGTCCATTGGCCGACCGTTGCCAAATCGGACTACAATCGCTATCACTCGACAAGCAGAATTTAAGCCAGACGGAATTATTACAGCACACTCGTTGGACGAGGCTATTTTAAAAGCTAAATCAATTTCAAGGGATGATATTTACATTGTAGGTGGCGCTGAAATATACCAAGTAGGCCTTTCCCATGCCGATCAAATATTAGTTACCCAACTCCATGATATTTTTGATGGGGACACGTATTTCCCGGAGATCCCAGCGGATACCTGGGAAGTTGTATCCCGAGAAAGAGGCGTAACCGATGAAAAAAATAAGTTCCAATACAGCTTTTTGACCTATCAAAGAAAATAAACATGGAGCAGAAAATTGAGTTAATCGATTCTCCACTGATGATCGATCCCCAATTCCAATTTTTACAAACTGAAGAGGCTGGAGGAATTTGTTTGTTCATAGGCACAATAAGAAATAAAAATCAAGGTAAAGAGGTTAATTCATTAACCATGGAGGCATATTCACCCATGGCCGTCAAACAAATGGAAAAGTTAATCACCGCAGCCGGAGAAAAATGGCCTATTATCAAAGTCGCTGTTTGCCATCGAATAGGACCTTTGGAAATTGGTGATATCGCAGTGATCATCGGGGTGACTTGCGTACACCGAGCTGAGGCATTTGAGGCATGCCAATGGTTAATCGACACGTTAAAAAAAGAAGTACCTATTTGGAAAAATGAATATTATACTGATGGATCATCGTGGTTAGTTCCACATCCTTAAAATTACCTATCAGGGCGCTGATACCATCAAGCTACAACCCCTCATTTCTGAATTATCAAAACGTCCCAAGACTTTAAATCGAATACCATCCTCTTCTAGTGAGCCTAAATCTCGGGTTTCAATAAAGGCACAAGATTCAATATTGGCCAAATCTATGACTTTTATTCCGCCCACTTTCCCTGGACTTTTAACCAATGAAAATGGATCATTCACCTCACGCAGGAGCACACGCATGGTTTGAGCGGGAATAAAAATTCCGTCTGAAAACGAATAGGCTTGAGAAAACAATTCTGTCATTCCATATTCAGAAGCTACTTTTTCAACTCCCATGTGCTCCATCATGTAGGCATGAATGCGATCTCGAATCCACTCTTCTCTACGCCCTTTCATACCTCCTGTTTCCATGACGATGATGCGCCCTTCTTTGATCGCCTCATTCCAAAATGAAAAATCTTGGCCTGAATCGATCCAATCTAAGAGTCCAAAAGTCACTCCAATTACCCAAATTTTACGATTTGTTTTTAATGCTGCTTTAATTTGAGTCTTCAATTCATCATATTGATTTAAAAAAAATCCAGAAAATTCAGATTGTGATTCTTGAATAAAATGATCCATCATAAAAACCAAACTTGACGTGTTCCTTTCCAAATAAGAGGGCAATAAGGCAAAAATATGATAATCCTTCGGAGCGCCAAAATTATGATTAAATGCATTTAAAGAATTTTTTTTATAAAATTCGGGGTCGCAAACGACGTGTTTTGAAGGTATTTGTCCAGTAGTACCGGAACTTTCAAAATCAAAGAGCACTGGGGAGAAACCCGTCTGAACTTGGTATGTTTTAAAAAGTTCAATCGGCAAAAAAGGAATTTGGTCGACCGACTGAATGGAATCCACCGAACAGTCCAACATCCTAAGAAAAGACTGATAAATAGGATTATGCAGCGCTTGGAAATTAAAAACCTCTAAAGCCAAAGCCTCAAAATTAGCCGACCCTACCGCTAAAACATTACGTTTTAACGCTTCTATTTGTAACTCCACCCCCTCAGGATTTTCTTGCATACCTTTTATTTCGAATTTCATACAAAATTAAACCAAATCGTTAACTTTACGATTCTTAATGTAAGATTTGAATGTCCAACAAAAGTTTTTTATTCAGTATGCTTATTTCTATTGCGCTACTCATCTTGGGATGCGTGAAGGAACCTGAATTTAGCACTACACCGGCCATCTCGTTTGAATCCATTCAAAAAATCACCAAAACAAGTAGCGACGGCTTTGGTGGTAAAACTAAAATCGATTCGATTATCATGAGTGTTCGTTTTGAGGATGGCGATGGGGACCTCGGCATCACAGCGGCAGAAATAAAAGCAAATGCTAAATACAAAGACTTTAGAAATTTCGAAGTGGATGTGCTATTAAAGAAAAATGGGAAATATGTCCCTGTGTTGTTCAGCCCAAAAATAGGTGGTTTAATGAATTTCCAATTGCGTCCCGACCAAAAACCGGGTCCGATAGAAGGAACTATTTCGTATTCAACTCAGTTCGTTTACGCCTTCTACAAAGGCTATTCACCTCTTTTCACTGAATTTAATGATACATTAAAGTTTCAGATTTACATCAAAGACAAGGCATTCCAACAAAGTAATACCATAGAGACTGATCCAGTCATCATTTTTCAAAAATAATTAGAGCTTAGAAAGAATTTTATACATCTTACTATTCAATCGATAGTTCAACATCCTGTGATCACTTTCATCTTGGTGAATATCTAAAATCTTTGTTTCTTGAAAAACCAAAGATAAAGACTTGTTAAAATTATCGATCAACTTAGATCTAAATTGTCTTTGGGATTCGGGAGCACTTTTATGTCGACCAAAAAAAGCAATCAATTGATGTCCGTTGACATAGCCCTGATTGTAATTTAACAAAAGAAAATTTAGAAACTTTTGTTCATTTTCCCCTAATACACTTTTTATATTTCGCTTGAGCCTACGTCTCTTTAGATTACCAAAAATATACATGAAAAATATAGCCACTAAAATGCCTGAACTTAACATAACAACTTTAAAAAATTCAATATACCAAGGTTCGTCAGTCAGTTTACCTAAATATTCTGAATCAGCCAACACATCTTTAATAGACATACTATATTGACCTAAATTCTTATTTACTTGGTTTTTAGAAGTAAAATTAGAAAACCAGGCCAATGTGTCTTTCCCCTTGAAGTGCATTTCCTGCTCAGTAAAATCCTCATTATTGGTCATGATAGGCAACCTCCTTGTATTATTCCAACGGTAGGTTTTGTACCCATCTAAAAGATCAATGATGATCATTGTGTCGTAGCGGTAAACCTGTACGGAAGATTTATCGGTTAAAACAATATACCTACCATTAAATAAAATATTTCTATTCAGCTCTTTTTCTAAATATTTCTTTAGCTCCTCTAAGTGGACCGTTCCTACTTTTGTAAATTCTTGTTTATTAAATCGAAATTCATAAATATCCCAATTGAATACTGAACTTTTGTATAAGCGAGAGTCATTAACTTGTAAATTAGCCATGGTCACAAAAATATCCTTTGAAGGAACATATACAGAAATTCCATCATTAATCGCTGGAGGCATATCACCATAAGCACCTATACTCAACCATTCTTTATTTTTGGGGTCGTATTTAGTTAACACATTCGTTGATTGCCAAAATCCATAACCCCCAAAGGAATACAATACCCCATTCCGGAGAAATTTAACCGATTGACAATTAGCGCCTCGAAAAAAAGTTTGATCGACACGCTTTAAAACCCAATTTTTACGATCTAATTGATATACTTGGCCTGTACAATTAACGAGTAAATAAGATAAGCTAGAACCTGGAATAGGAATTTCTTGATAACTTCTATTCCCAAAAATTAGATCTTTGCTTATGATTTCTTCAAAGCTAAGGTCCGCTATTTTTTTCCAATGAACCCCGTCATTATTCTCTAATAAGGTTTGGGTTTCAAAATCAATCTGATAAAAATTTCCTGTTATTGGATGAATCCATTTAGCCTTTTGTGCAGATATAGATCTGGCTAATAAAAGAAAAAGAAAGAAAAAAAACCAGTGGAAATACCTCATAGAAATTCAAAACTGTTCAAAAATGCAATTTTTTTACCCAAAACTTAAATAATTCTTGTCATATGAATTAAAAATCTTGTCATAATTTAAACGAAAATGGCTAATTTTAAATGCTTGATCCAAGCTTAAAACAATTAGCTACCCATTGAAATAATTAAATTATGACCTTACACCGCGAAGGAAAGACTTTATTAATCACATCACTCATCATTGTCTTAGGCATCAATGCGCTCTTTGCCTATTTTTTTCCAGATCGAGAATACCTAAGGGAATTCGTTGTGATCATAACTTCCCTATTTTATTTGATTATTTTACAATTTTTCAGAGTACCGACACGCCATACGGAAATAAATCCACAACATATTATTGCTCCGGCAGACGGAAAAGTTGTCGTGATCGAAGAAACGGTAGAATCCGAATATTTTAAGGGGACACGTAGACAGATTTCAATTTTCATGTCGCCTTTAAATGTGCACATCAATTTTAATCCCATTTCGGGTATAGTTTCCTATTTTAAATATCATCCTGGGAAATTTCTCGTAGCTTGGCATCCTAAGTCAAGTACTGAAAATGAGCGCACGACCTACGTAGTCAAACATGAAAATGGAACTGAAATATTATTTCGCCAAATAGCCGGTGCTCTAGCCAAAAGAATTTGTTGGTATGCCAAAGAAAACGAATCCGTCACCCAAGGCTCAGAATTTGGATTTATAAAATTTGGAAGTAGAATCGATATTTTCTTGCCTCTAGACGCGGAAATCTGTGTGAATCTAGGCGATAAACCTGTCGGCGGAGAAACAGTGATCGCGAAACTACGCTAACTCCAGTTCCCCCAGTTCTCTTCAATTAAACCCATGATTTTTTCAAGGCCTATTTGGTCTTCCACATTAAAATCATTTAAACTGTCCGAGTCCACATCTAGGACTAAAGCTATTTGGTTCTCATGAAATACGGGAATCACTATTTCCGATTTTGAGGCAGAGGCACAGGCAATATGGCCAGGAAATTCATCTACATTAGGCACGATAATTGTTTTTCTTTCTGTGTAGGCGTGCCCACAAACTCCTTTGTGAAAAGGAATTCGAGTACAAGCCACGGGGCCTTGAAATGGACCTAGGACTAATTCATCCCCCTTCACTAAATAAAATCCGACCCAAAAAAATCCGAAAATATCATGGATGGCGGCCGCGATATTAGCGAGGTTAGCATATAGATCCGTTTCTCCGGCCAACAATGATTGAATCTGAGGATACAAATTCGCATATCGGTCTGCTTTTGTTCCGTTGATTTTAATTAAATCTTCAGCCATGTTAAACGTTTGAATTAACTAAATATTTCTTCAACCAAGACTCGCGAACCGTCTGAAGCCATTGGTTTCTATATTGACCTAAATCTGAGGTTTGCGGCGGAATGATGTAATCCTCTTCCAACAAATTAGCGCCAATAATAAAATCTTTAATGAATGTTATCGGAATAAGCAAGATTTGCTCCCCTTGGATTTTGGCAATTTGCCGATCAAAAAAATCGACCTGAAGCAGCTCTCCTAAAGATTTAAACCAACGAGTCGAAGCGTCGATCGAACAACCTGAAGCCTGATTTAGATCTTCATTGACCGCCACAATAACAACTTGATTAAATCGAATTTCAAAGGATGCATTTAAGGGTGCGCTATGAGCCGCCCAAGCATCCATTTCATTTTTTAAATAAGCGCTCGTCTGCTCCATTTCGATTTCACTCAAAGGACGGTTGGCCTGATATACCCAAACACGGGATTGGTCGGGCAATTGTTCGAAGGGTATATACATCTTATTTCATTGATTTTTGTACTAATTCTGCCAAATCCACCACCTGAATATTTTGATCATGACCGGTTTTATTTAATCCGTCTTGAATCATTACCATACAAAAAGGACAGGCAATAGCCACTTTTTTTACACCAGATTCAATAATCTCTTCTGTCCTTTTTATTTGTATATCGAAGGCTCCAGGCTCAGGTTCTTTAAAAACTTGGGCACCACCAGCCCCACAGCAAAGTCCTTTCGTACGGCAACTTTTTAGCTCTTTAAGATCTTTCTGAAGCTGCGAAATAATTTCTCGAGGTGCTTCATAAATCCCATTTCCACGACCCAAATAACAAGAATCATGAAATGCGATTTCCTCCCTTTCCTCAGAGATTTCTATTTTGCCGTCTTTTAGCAATTGAGCCAATAACTCGGTGTGATGAATAACTTCATAGCTACCCCCTAAACTGGGGTATTCGTTTTTCAGCGTATTAAAACAATGTGGACAAGCCGTAACAATCTTTTTCACTTGGTACATATTGAGGACCTCAATATTGGTCATCGCCTGCATCTGAAATAAAAATTCATTGCCTGCCCTACGCGCTGGATCTCCTGTACAAGATTCCTCCGTCCCTAAGACGGCATATGAAATTTCAGCCTTTTGTAAAATCTCACAAAAAGCACGCGTTACTTTTTTTTGTCGGTCGTCAAAAGAACCTGCACAACCCACCCAAAATAAATATTCTGGCATTTCACCCTTAGCTAAATAATCAGCCATTGTTCGAATATTCAACACCATCTCTGACATATTACTTTTTTAATTGTAAGACTTCACTTAAAAATTTAACGGATGCTTGCATGGGTAATTCTGTTTTGTTTCCCAAAATGGGTGAGGTAATCACGTGATTACCGGATTCCGGAAATGCTATTTCACGCTTAAGCGCCGGGGATGTTCCCAACTCAGGAAACATTTTTTGCATCGCTTTAACCGAAACTACCTGATCTTGATGTGCCTCATCTTTATAATAATAAGTCAATAAAACTGGTGTTTTTACCTGGCTAAAAACCTCTTTATTCATCGTATGCGTTAAGAAATTTTGCATTTCTACAATAGCTTCCAATCGATAATGCAAATTCCAATAGGCGTTATGTAAGGAATTTTTACTCGGGATATCATTAAAGTCACTCCCTTTAATGAGTCTAGCTAATTGGATTCCCCAAGGATTATCTAACAAAGCGGCATTTGGATCAGCCACCTCAATACATGGCCCATATAAAATGATGGCTTTGATTTCTGGATGTTTAGAGGCTAAATATACCGTCATCGCTCCCCCAAAAGAAGTTCCCATGACCACAACTTCTTGGCCTACTTTTTTGGCAATCGCCAAATAATTTTCAACACTGGCATAATAATCATCCGCAGTTACCTTTCCCAAAGTACGCTCGGACGTCTTTTCTCCATGTCCTGCGACTCTAGCCAATACTAAATTCCCATTAAACGCCGCGGCAACTTGTCGGTGTACCGGATCTCCCTCCATTTGCGATGCGGAAAAGCCATGTACGTATAAAAATGCATATTTAGTTTTTTGGGGCTTCAGCGAATCAGCCCAGATAATTTTTGCTTCATTATTTGGCTTCAACTCTTTGTTTTCCAATTCTTTTCCCCTGATAAAAGAAGAAATCTGCGACATCGAATCAGGGATGCTGGTCCAAGTAGGAATTGCATTCAACACGGGAGCTTTTGGCTGAGGACCCACTAAATAAAGTGCTATTAGGGCGATCAAACCCATTAATATTTTTTTCATGGCTTATGATTTTGCCCAATTCATTCGATCCGAAGGATTGAATTTCCAAGGGGCTTGATTCGTTTCAATATTAGAAAACATCGAATTCCATGCCGTAGGAGCATCGGATAATTCCATGATTTGGTACCTTCTCAATTCCAGAATAATATTTAGAGGTGATAATTCCATCGGGCAGGCCTCTACGCAAGCCTGACAAGTCGTACAAGCGCGCAATTCTTCACCACTAATTTTATCCAATAACGATTTGTTATCATCAACAAATTGGCCTTTGTTTTTGGACAAAATCACGCCCACTTCCTCCAAGCGATCTCTCGTGTCCATCATTATTTTCCGAGGAGATAATAATTTACCGGTTTGATTGGCCGGGCATTGATCCGTACAACGGCCACATTCAGTACAACTATAGGCATCTAATAAATTTTTCCAATTCAAATCCATGACATCCTTAGCCCCAAACCGCAAGGTAGTTGGCGCAGATTCACTTGAAACTAATTTACCTAACATCAAATTGACTTCATGTGTCACCGAATCCAAAGAAGCTATATATCCGGAGGATTTCAAACTAGAAAAATAAGCCGCAGGGAACGCGAAAAAGATATGCAGGTGCTTTGAATAAGTCACATAAAGCGCAAATCCCAAAATACCAACGATGTGAAACCACCAAGCCATTCGCTCCAATAAATACAATGCCTCTGTGCTGAAAGAATTAAAAAATGGAATTAAATTTTTTGAAATAATAAAAGAGCCAACTGTCTGATAGTGCTCGAGGCCCCTAGTCTGTAAAATCGCATCAGTCGCATTCATGGTCCATAGGGCCAACATCAGCACGCACTCGACAACTAATATAGTATATGCATCTCGGATCGGAAACCCTTTTAATTCTCCATGATTTTCAGGCTGTAGCCTTTGAACTTTAAAAATGCCCCGACGAGCAAAAAATACCAAACAAGCTAAAAATACACCCCCAGCTAAAAGCTCAAAAAAATTCAAAAGCAAAGGGTAAAGCGATCCTAAAAAGGGAGCAAACAAACGATGTGTTCCCAAAATTCCATCCAATATAATCTCCAGAATTTCCGCATTTATCAAAACAAAACCGATATAAATGAAGAAATGCATAATGCCGACGACTGGCTTTTGAAACATCTTTTTTTGCCCAAAAGCTAGTAGAAACACCCTTTTCCAACGTTCAGCCGGTTGGTCTGACAAATAAACAGGTTGTGACAGTCGAATCGTGGCCAAAATACCTTTAAATCGCATCCCAATTACATACCCCATGGAAGCTAGTAAAACGATAAAAAGAAATTGAAAAAAATAAGTCATATCCATTTATTAATCAAAAAATCACCCCAGTCAAGAGAAAACATTTGGGCTAGAATTTCAAACTGAAAACTAAATAAATTTAAGGTAGAAAAAAATCAAACTAATCATATTTTAAGGTAAATTTTTGTCCTAAGAAGAATTACCTTGGAGGACACACATAATTCTAGGTTGTACGCTAAAGTTCTTTTTTCAAAAATCTACCTGTATGGCTATTTTTAGCCTTAGCCACTTGCTCCGGTGTTCCCGAAATAAGTAGTTGGCCCCCGGCATTTCCTCCTTCAGGGCCCATGTCAATAATATAATCCGATACTTTAATCACATCCATATTATGTTCAATCACCAAAACCGTATTGCCTTTATCCACCAATTTTTGTAAAACGTCTAAGAGCAATTTAACATCTTGAAAATGTAAACCTGTCGTGGGTTCGTCTAACACATATAGTGTTTTACCCGTGTCTTTTTTTGACAATTCCTCCGCTAATTTAACCCTTTGCGCCTCCCCTCCAGATAAAGTAGTTGCATGCTGACCTAAGGTGATATAACCCAAACCCACCTCAGCTAAGGTTTGGACCCTACGGAAAATACGGGGTTGATGCTCAAAAAAATCGAGCGCCTGTTCCACGGTCATATCTAATACGTCTGATATCGATTTCCCCTTGAAGCGAACTTCCAAGGTTTCTCGATTAAATCTTTTTCCCTTACATGTTTCACATTCGACAAATACATCGGGTAAAAATTCCATTTCAATTTTTTTCCTACCCGCCCCTTCGCAACCTTCACAGCGACCCCCTTTGACATTAAAACTAAATCGACCTGCCTTGTACCCCCGAATTTTAGATTCAGGTAGTTCACAATATAAAGTCCTGATATCGGTATACATATTAGTATATGTCGCTGGATTTGAACGTGGCGTTCGACCAATAGGCGACTGATCTACCTCGATAACTTTATCGATAAATTCCAAACCCGTGATCGATTTAAATGGCATAGGTTCACGTTTGGTTCGATCAAAAAATTGCTTCAATTTTAGCACCAAGGTGTCATGAATTAAAGTCGATTTTCCAGATCCAGAAACACCTGTCACCGTAATAAACTTTCCTAAGGGAAATTCAACACTTACATTTTTTAAGTTATTTCCATGTGCGCCTTTGAGCACAATGGAATTTCCATTACCTGTTCTACGAACTAATGGCGCTGAGATTTTCAAAGCCCCATTCAAGTATTTTGCTGTGGGTGTACCTAGTTTTAAAAATTCTGAAGGGGCTCCAAAACCGACCACATGTCCTCCATGTCGGCCCGCTCCAGGTCCAATATCCAATATATAATCAGACTCCAACATCATATCTTTGTCATGTTCGACGACCAGCACAGAATTTCCTAAGTCGCGTAAATCTTTTAAGGCTAAAATCAGCTTTTCGTTATCGCGCTGATGCAGACCGATGGATGGTTCATCCATGATGTAAAGTACACCGACCAACTGCGTTCCGATTTGGGTAGCGAGTCGAATACGTTGGGATTCCCCTCCCGACAAGCTTTTCATCGGTCGGTCGAGCGTTAAATAAGTAAGCCCTATCTGCGTCAAAAAGCCGATTCTCTTTTTAATTTCTTTCAATACCTCTGTGGCAATTTGTCTTTGTCGGTCTGAAATCCTATCCTCCAAATCAGAAAACCAATCGGCCAAATCAACTACATCCATTTGGGCTAATTCACCAATATGCTTGCCGTCAATTTTAAAATGCAAAGACTCCTTTTTCAACCTAAATCCTCCACAGTCCGGACAAATTTTAATCTCTAAAAAATCCTTCAACCAATCTTGCGTTTTTTCAGACCCGTTATCTTGTTGGCGCTTTAGAAAATTAATAATTCCATCATATTTAGTACTCCACTCAGTACCCACATATTTTTTAGAAGGTACGGGAACAGGTTCATCGGTACCATACAACATAAGATCTAGGGCTTCCCTTGGAAATTTGGCAATCGGAGTCGACAAACCAACGGAGTAGGGTTTTAAAAGCACCTCCAATTGCTTGAAAATCCACAACTCCCTATATTCCCCTATAGGCGCAATAGCCCCTCGAACGATACTAAGTGATGGGTCTGGAATGACCGATTCTTCCGTAATTTCTTCCACAACTCCTAGGCCATTGCAAAAAGGACATGCACCATAAGGGCTGTTAAAGGAGAAGGAGTTTGGCGCAGGCTCATCGTATGATAAACCTGTTTTTGGATCCATTAATGTTTGGGAGAAATAATGCAATTTTCCTTTTTCATCCAACACAAAAACTTGGCCTTTTCCTAAGTTGGTCGCCGTCTGCAACGATTGTGATATTCGTAGTCGTTCGGTGTCAGAAACAATGATTCGATCCACGACAACCTCTATATCATGCACCTTAAAACGGTCTAATTGCATTTTGGGAACTAGATCCATCACCTCACCATCCACGCGAACTTTGGTATATCCCCACTTAGCTATTTGCACAAAAAGTTCTCGGTAATGTCCCTTGCGACCCTTCACTAATGGGGCTAAAAACCACACTTTGGAAGAAGAGAATTGACTCATTAAAGTCGATATGATTTGATCCACTGATTGCTTGACCATGCGTTCGCCAGATAAATAGGAAAAAGCATCTGATGCCCGAGCAAAAAGCAGCCGCATAAAGTCATAAATCTCCGTGGTGGTTCCAACGGTCGACCTTGGATTCTTAGAAGTGGTCTTCTGTTCAATGGATATCACAGGGGACAAACCATTTATTTTGTCAACATCAGGGCGTTCCATATTCCCCAAAAATGAACGGGCATAGGCTGAAAAACTTTCCATGTATCGCCTTTGGCCTTCCGCATAAATCGTATCGAAGGCTAATGAAGATTTCCCAGAACCAGAAATGCCCGTAATCACGACCAGCTGGTTACGGGGAATTGCGACATCAATGTTTTTTAAATTATGTTCACGCGCACCCAACACCTCAATGTGAGAAAAACCGGTTAAATCTTTGGGTTGCTGCATATGGTAAAATCAAATATAATTCGCAAAGGTACAAAAAAAGAGGCTGTCCTTTTAGGGACAGCCTCAAGATAATTTTAAATGAATTTTACTTATTCAATAACTGATCAAAAGTTAAAGAAACGTAGTAAATACTTCCAACCGTTGGGTTAGCCCAACCTGTCGTATAAGCAGCACCTAATAAATTAGAACCACCTACTTTCAAAATAGTCTTCATCGCAGATAATTTCTTGCTAACCTGCGCATCTAAGGTATGGAAAGCAGGAATTAAGCTTTGCTGGGCCTGATTAACCACTTGGTTAACAATCGATGATTGCCAAACAAATTGGTCTTGGTATCTCCAAGCAGCATTGAATCCCCAACCGGATCCACCGATGTTACGGTTACCTAAAGTAACGTTGGTACGATAGTTAGGAGTATTAAATGCTAATTGATAATCGACTAAGCCTCCATTATCCTTAACGGCATTGTAAGAAACGTTGGTTCCTATTGCCCAATTAGATCCCAATTGGTAATCTAAACTTAAACCCCAACCGTTTGTAACCACCTCATTCTGAACGTTAGATGGGAAAGAGAAAACTTTATTTCCTACCACCGTTGCGTCATTGTGCTGAGAAGGTAATTGAACTACCACCATACCTGCTGAGAAATTAGTAAAGTTCGATTGGTAGATATAGAAATCGGCCAATAACTTATCTCCTAAAAATCCTTTGTAACCAAATTCAACGGTTTGAACTTGCTCTGGCTTCCAACCTTTCGCCGTATAAACTTCCGGCTTTCCTGCTAGCACCGATTGTAAGGTGAATGAATTACCTGATAATTTATAACGATCTTGAACCACGGGAAGACCTCCTAGCAAACGAGCTGATGGCGTATTTAAGTTGATATACTGATCTTGTGTCGTAGGAATACGGAAACCTGTTTGATAAGAAGCACGGAAATTAGAACGTCCTTGTGTTAAAACCCCAGTCAAACGTGGGCTAAACTGTCCTTCAAAGTTTTCGTTCTTATCATAACGCATCGAGCCGGTCAATTTAAACTTATCGGCAAACATTTTCTTACCTACTTGAATATATCCACCAAATTCATTAATGGTGAACTCGCTTCCGTCCGCTTTCAGGGCAAACAAAGAACCCTCTGAATTTAAGGCGTATACTTGATAACTAGCTCCCACAATCATTTCTAATTTCTTGTTTAACTTCTCAGTGAAGTTGTACATTCCTTCATAGTGATATAAAGCAGACTTATCTGTGAATTTCGCGCCCGCTGGAAGTGCCTTATTTTTGATGGCTTCCACGGCTGCATTAAATCCTGCCGTTCCCGGAACTAATCTTCTTCCACCATCAGCAGTTAAACGAGCAGCAGCGTGATAATTAGCAAAATTAGCTTGGGTAGTAGCCACAGCATTACCAATTGCAGTATTAGGATTTCCCGTTTGCGCTAATGTGGTTGCCAAAACAGTACCAAAGTTAGTTAAAGCAGCTCCTGCAAATGTAGAGAAGTAAGTAGGATACCAAGAAGTACTAGGCGTTGCCACTTCATTGACTAATTGGCCCAAAGTACCTGTCGCATACGCATCACCAGAATTTTCCTGAGTTGTGTACGCGCGCAAGAAGAAATTACTTCCTTTTAATTCCGCCTTGTATTGTCCCATCGAGAAATTCTTGATGGAATAACGATCAGCTCCTGTATATAAAGTGGTACCTGTACCGTATGATCCTTGTAAAATCAACTCCACATTATCGTTAAATCGATAATGCAAAGCCGCATTAAATTTCATGTTGCGGTTCGCATAAGAAGCTAAATCACTTTCCTTGTAACCTTCACGAGAAATAGAAGCTTTAGGAACGATGTAATTTAAAATGGCCGTTGGTGATAATAAACCTCCCGTTGCTTTAGATATTTGATTAATACCAGCAGTTAAAGGACTTGCAGGGTTTTTTAATTCAGGAGTCAAGGAAGATAACATTTCAACGTTCGTCTCATCTCCAAATATACTAACCCCGTTGTAGGCTAAGTTTCCACTACGACTACCTGGTCCTAAAGTTGTACCATTCAATAAAGATTGATCACGATAATCTGTCGACTGCCAATCTTCCGCACTTAAGGTATTGAAATTGAATTTGTAAGCCCACTTATTATTGATGGCCTTCGCATAACGAATTGAAATATCACTATAAGGCGTTGTTGCCTCCGTACGATTTGAAGCATTCATGGCACCTACTTTTACCTGAGCACTTAAGCCCTGATATAAGAACGGTGATTTTGAACTCATTAAGATAATTCCATTCATGGCATTTGGGCCATATAAAGCAGAAGCGGCACCCGGCAACAATTCAACTCCTTCCAAATCTAATTCAGAAATACCTACGATATTACCTACTGAGAAGTTCAAACCTGGTGCTTGGTTGTCCATACCGTCAATTAACTGTACAACACGGGTATTACCATTGCTATTAAATCCACGCATATTGATGGATGAAAAAGTAAGAGATTGTGTACTGGTCTCCACTCCTTTTAAGTTTCTTAGCGCGTCATAAAAAGAAGGTGCAGCTGACTCTCTGATCGCACGAATGTCCATTTTTTCAATGGTCACTGGAGATTCCAACACGCTTTCTTCAATTCTAGAAGCGGATACGATGACATCCTGACCTAAAGTCGCTTGTTCTTTTAGAGAGATGTTTAAATTTGATTTTGCTGATGATACAACAATTTCTTGGCGTTCATATCCGACCATAGAAACAGCTAAAGTGAAAGGAACTGGTGTGGTCGTGCTTAAGGAAAAATTACCTTTAGCATCTGAAATAGTACCAATAACTTTCCCTTTTACAGAGATACTAACTCCAATTAGCGCTTCTTTTGAAGCAGCATCACGAACATTTCCAGCTAATTGGGTTTGTGCCAAAGCAGCAAAGCTCATCGCGAAAATGAATGCGAGCATGGGTAAGGTTTGAGTAATAATTCTTTTCATAATGAAGATTTTTAAATGGCTTATTTTGATTATAAGGTTACACTTTTAAAACAAAGCTACATAAGATTTATGTAAAGGCCACTTGATATATCAAAAAATTGCTACTTTATAAGTAAATATTTTTATTTCAAACCATGATTTTTACAGGTTATAACTCATCTATCTATTTTCAGGTGTGTAAAAAGGACTCTTTTCTTCTTACATTTGTTTAATAAAGTAGTCCAATGAGAAATTTTTTATGGTGTTTGACGGTTTGCTCAATCACGCTGATTTTACAAAATTGTAAAACAAGTAGTCCCGTGACATTACAAGTGCGGTGGAAAGATTCACCCGTACCACCAGAATCAGATTATGCAGATGCAAATAATTGGGCTGCCTTACCTTTAAAAAAAGATGCGGCTGACCGAGTTCCTGCAGGTTCCCCCTTTAAGGATGAACAATCTTCTGCCAAAGCTGATGTATTTTTTATTCATCCCACTATCTTAACCTATACACCGACTAATGAATTTAAATGGAATGCCTCCGTTTCGGATACCTATTTAAATGCTAAAGTAGATAGCTCCACCATATTAAACCAAGCGACTATTTTTAATGCAGCTGGGCGTATTTATGCACCTAGGTATCGCCAAGCACATTATCATGCATTTGTCACCTCCTTTAAAGAGGATAAAGCCGCCGCATTAGACCTCGCTTATTCCGATGTAAAAAAAGCTTTTCTCTATTATATGTCACATTTTAATGAAGGAAGACCCATCATTATTGCCTCACACAGCCAGGGAACTGTCCATGCTACTAGATTAATCAAGGAATTTTTTGACGGGAAAGAACTTCAAAAGAATTTGGTAGCCGCCTACATCATCGGCATCGCGACGCCAAAAAATATATTTGCGAACATTAAACCCTGCGAAAGTCCGACACAAACGGGTTGTTTTATTGCATATACCACTTTTTTACAAGGATATCTACCCGATTGGCATCCAAAAACTTCCACAGAACTAGTCTCCATAAATCCACTGACTTGGACCTTAGACGAAAAATTTGCTGCTAAAGAATTAAATCTTGGCGGGGTCTCCTATGGATTCAAATGGGTTAAAAACTTTGCAGATGCACAGAATCACTTAGGGGTTTTGTGGACCAATACCCCCTATGTTTTTGGTCGGAAATTCGTTCATATAAAAAATTGGCATGCAGCCGACATGAATCTTTTTTATGCACCCATTCGGGAAAATGCAAAAGTAAGAGTCGATGCATTTACTAGTCAAAAACAGTAACATGAAAAACACGTTTTTAATTATCATGGCGGGTGGAATTGGAACTCGATTTTGGCCCATTAGTAGGAGTACAAATCCTAAGCAATTTCATGATGTTCTTGGGGTGGGAAAAACGATGCTCCAACAAACCGCTGAGCGTTTTGAGGGAATCATTCCCAAAGAGAATATTTATGTAGTAACCAGTAGTGAATTTGCAGATTTAGTGAAGGAGCAATTGCCTTATTTGGCTGCTGACCAAATTCTAAAAGAGCCGCAACGAAGAAATACCGCTCCTTGCATTGCTTATGCGGCCTATAAAATTGGCAAAAAATATCCGAAAGCAAGACTGATTGTCGCTCCCGCTGACCATGTAATCCTAAAAGAAGAGGCCTTCCAGTCCCGTATTAAAGAGGCATTGGAAGCCGCATCCGATTCGCATTTAGTTACCCTGGGCATTGTCCCTACGCGGCCAGATACCGGTTATGGATATATTCAATACCAACCCAGTGATGAAGTAGCCAAAGTAGTCAAAACATTTACGGAAAAACCCAATGTTGAATTGGCCGAAGCATTTTTGGATAGTGGCGATTATGTATGGAATGCAGGCATTTTCATTTTTAGCATTCCTACTTTCAAAAAAGAATTAGAGAAACAGTTGTCTAGTATGGCTGAACATTTTGACGAGGGAACCCATGTCTATTATACGGACAAAGAAGAAGAGTTTATCCGAAAAGTATATGGAGTATGTAAAAGTATTTCCGTTGACAATGGCATCATGGAAAAAGCACAGAATGTCAAAGTCATTTTAGCTGATATTGGTTGGTCTGATTTAGGCACCTGGAAATCGCTATATGAGATTAAGGAAAAAGATGAAAAACAAAATGTGATCGAAGGCAAAGTACTTATTTTTGACACCGAGAAATGTATCATTAAAACACCGCATCACAAATTGGTGGTCGTACATGGATTACAAAATTACATCGTGGCCGAACATGGAAATGCACTAATGATTTGCCCCAAAGAGCAAGAGCAGCAGGTCAAATTATTTGTGGAGGAAGCCACGAAAATAGGAGTTGAATTCAGCTAAGCCTTATCAGCTAAATCGATTAATGACTGAAAATCCATGATTAAATCAATGTTCTCAGGTACCTTACATGTAGGTTGGAGCGCTTGATATCCTGTCAAAAGAATTTTACTTTTAGGCAGATCTAGATACATCTTTTCTAAATAGTCATTAATCAAATCTACATTAGGCTCACTCGTAAATACTGAAAAAATATAATCTGGCTGATACGCTTCATAGGCAACCAACAACTCATCATAAGGCAATGATTGGCCTAAATAAACGATGGAATGTTTTCTTGCCCGCAAAATATAGTTGGCAAACAAGATGCCAATTTCATGCAATTCACCTTCAGGAAGATATAATAAAAACTTTTTTGCTCGAGGTTTGATGATAGGCTCTTGGGCATCGATTGCGGCAATCACTTTTTGCCTAATTAAATGACTGATAAAATGCTCTTTGGCTGGACCTACCGAATTTGAAAGCCAAAGAGTTCCCAATCGTCGCATAAAAGGGTGTATAACGTTCAACATATAACTCTCAAAACCATATTTTTTAACGATATTATGGGTTAATTTTTGGAATTTGGGTTCGTCTAGGTCCAACATAGCCAAAGTCAATGCTTGGATATGTTCAGGAAAACCTGAAATAGTTTGAGAAAAGGAAATAATATGACTAAAAATATCATCATCAGACATTTTGACAATTTCAGAAATTTTAAACCCCCCTTTAATTTGTAATAAAGCAATGTTTAGGACCAACTTCAACTCCTTATCCCCATAGTATCGGATATTGGTTTCTGTCCGACAAGGATTTAAAATGCCATATCGTTGTTCCCAAATTCGCAAAGTATGCGCTTTAATCCCGCTTAAATGTTCTAAGTCTTTAATCGAATAGTTTGAGGTCATAAATGTAGAATGCTTATTTAAAAATTTAGAACTGATTTCAAAGCAAATTGTTTAAAGCGTAAAAAATTGCAATAACAGCCAATGTCCCAAGAAAAATAGAAACTGGAGCAAGGCAATTAATCGAAAAAGACTAGATTTTGAAGGCCATGGGCCTGATTGATATACATAATGAAAGAAAAAACTCAGGGCCCACCAAGCAATAAAATTTTGAACGGGGACTTGGACATTGGCCCAATGCCAAAAATCAAAATGAACTGCTACAGGTTCAATCAATAAATCCAATGCCGTCATCAATCCCGCACCCAATGCCGCTTTACCTATTTTACCCCCTACATTCCATTCTTCCACTACTGCATTTGTGCTCATTAATAAAATTATCCAATTCAATCCGATGGTGATCGGCACATCTGCCAATTTCAATCCAAGTGTACCACCGTAACGATAACTACCAAAAATCAAACCTGTTCTGACCCCTTGGACCTCCGTTAACCAAGCAGCGATTGCAATAAAAAATAAGACTATATAGGTGCTAAATGATGGCCTTGGATGATAGATTACGCAGACAAATGCAGTAAACCACAAGTTTAAAGGAACTAGCGAAATGAATAGCGCTTGAGTCGCAGGGATATGCATGCCTATTAATCCAGCTGCATACAATACCATTAAAAAACGCCTTAGATAAATGGGATTCATACCTGCAAGTTTACTAAAAAAGTCCCAGCATCGCTACCGGGACTCTCATTTTCTAAATTGGGGCGGATGATGGGACTCGAACCCACGACCAAGCGCACCACAAACGCCTACTCTAACCAACTGAGCTACAACCGCCATTTAGGACTGCAAAAATACGAAATGGAAGGTATATTGCAAAACTCAAATCAAAAAAAGGGAGAGAATTTAAAATCTCTCCCCTAAAATTTAATTCTGAGCAGCTAAATAACGCGCCTCCGCTTTATTCCAATCCACTACATTCCAAAATGTGTCCACATAATCTGGGCGTTTGTTTTGAAACTTTAAATAATAAGCATGCTCCCAAACGTCTAAGCCAATAACCGGAAATCCTTTTACATCTGCCACGTCCATCAAGGGATTATCTTGGTTTGGGGTAGAAGAAACAGCTACCGAACCGTCTTTTTGAGCTACCAACCAGGCCCAACCTGAACCGAAGCGCGTGATGGATGCTTTTTTAAATTCTTCTTTGAAAGCATCGAATGAACCAAACTTAGCATCGATGGCTTTTCCAAGCGTACCCACAGGTAAGCCTCCTCCGGTAGGAGACAAAATATTCCAAAACAAATCATGGTTATAATGTCCACCTCCATTATTTCTTACGGCAGGTGTCAAAGTTGATATTGTTGAAAACAATTCCAACAACGTTTTTCCTTCTAATGGAGTGCCTGTCACGGCTGCGTTTAAATTGGTGACATAAGCATTATGATGGCGATCATGGTGAATTTCCATCGTCAAAGCGTCAAAATTAGGCTCTAATGCATTGTTTGCAAAAGGCAGGGGTGATAGTTCAAAAGCCATATAAGTATTTATTTATGTGATAGGTGAGAAAAATTTCTACCTAGGTAAAAATAATTGAAAGATAAAATTACAAATCATTGATAATCCTACCATGTTAAAACTCATATTTTTTAACGGCGCATAGAAAAAAACTCCTGTAACAAAAGAGCTGATTCTTCCGCTAAAATTCCTGAAGTCACCTCCGTTTTGGGGTGTAAGATGCCTCTTCCTAGGCTCAAAAAACCTCTTTTTTCTTCCGATGCTCCGAAAACCAGTCGGCCCAACTGGGACCAATAAATAGCGCCCGCACACATCAAACATGGCTCTAGCGTTACATACAGAGTACAATCTTTTAAATATTTGGCTCCAATTGTTTGAGCGGCAGAGGTGATGGCCAACATTTCAGCGTGCGCGGTTACGTCGGTCAGCATTTCAGTCTGATTATAGGCTTTAGCGACTATTTTTCCTTGGCATACAACTACGGCGCCCACCGGAATTTCTTCTTCCTCTAAGGCCTGCTCAGCTTGCTTTAACGCTAAACTCATATAATAAGCATCTTCGTTCATTGTCATTTTTGTGGCATCTGAATGACTTGATTTCTTAAATAAAAATCCAATAAAACGATGGCTGCCATCGCTTCCACAATGGGAACTGCGCGAGGAACCACGCAAGGGTCATGCCTCCCTTTGCCCGAAACCGTAATTTTATCTCCCTTTTCATTGACGCTGTCTTGATCTTGCATAATGGTCGCAACAGGTTTGAAAGCAACTCTAAAATAAATAGGTTCGCCGTTGGAAATTCCTCCTTGAATACCTCCTGAGTGATTGGTCAGAGTCCTTAAACTACCATCCGCCTGTTTTTCAATCACGTCATTATGTTGGGACCCTTTTAACTCAACTCCCGAAAATCCACTGCCATATTCAAATCCTTTTACGGCATTAATGCTTAACATCGCCTTGCCTAATTCCGCATGAAGTTTATCAAAAACAGGCTCTCCTAAGCCCACTGGGCATCCTGTAATGTAAGCAGAGATAACACCGCCAACAGAATCCCCTTGTTTCCTAATGTCGTCTATGTAGGTAAACATTTTTTCAGCTAAAACGGGGTCTGGGCAACGAACTGCATTGGATTCAGTTAATGATAAGTCCAAGTGTTCTACTGGGATTTCCAATTTCATGTTACCCACTTGGGATACGTAGGCCGTAATTTTCACCCCTAGCCGTGTTAGTGCTAATTTGGCCAATGCGCCAGCAGCGACACGAGCGACCGTCTCCCTTGCTGAACTACGTCCTCCACCCCGGTAATCCCTCAGGCCATATTTAGCAAAATAGGTGTAATCCGCATGAGAGGGTCTAAACTGGTCTGCGATGTGTGTATAATCTTTGGACCTTTGGTCGCCATTCCATACCAACATGGCGATCGGGGTACCTGTTGTCTTTCCTTCAAAAACACCGGATAAAACTTCGATTGAATCCGCTTCTTTTCTTTGTGTAGTAATACGCGACTGACCTGGTTTTCGTCGATCCAACTCGGATTGCACAAAATCCATGTCAAAATTAATCCCTGAAGGACAACCTTGAACGACTACGCCCACAGCTGGCCCATGAGATTCCCCGAAAGTACTAATTTGAAATAATTTCCCGTATATACTACTCATATCCTTTTATTTTGGCTTTTTCAAAACAAGAAAAGCTATCACAATCGCTAAAAATATCAATATTAAATTAACTAATTGACTCCAATTTACCCACCTGGCCCAAGACACCTCCAGGGTATTTTTGTTTTCAATGCCTCGATAAACCTCATCCTCTGCGCGATCGGTATTCAATACATGATCAGATGAATTACCTGTTATGTCTAAAACTATTTTGGATTTTAATGTATCAAACTGCTCTGTTTTTACATTAAAATAAATCCAATTGAAATAATGACTTAGTGCAAATTTACCTGGTTGTTTGGGAATAATTTGAATTTTATCTGTTTTATTGCCAAACATTTTTTCTTGAAATGGCGCCACCGTCGTTTGCACTGAAATGGGTACAAAATTCATAAAATAATCGGACTCCGGAGTTTTATTGTTCCATAAAGCCTCATTTCCATCTCCTATTAAGCTAGCAGTATATTGAAGGGGCTGCCCTGTCTTTGAATTTAACGACGAAATACTTTCTTTCAATTGGAAAATCCCAACCGGTACTTTGTCACTTAAAGGGTGATGTGGTAAATCCCTGAGTTTAATTTCTAGGGGTGCCGAGGTGAAAAAAACGGGTTTTTTAATGGCTTCCAATCCTTTTCTAATAACTGAAATGATTTTAAATTTCAGGGCAGGTATCTGAATTTTTTGATTTTGTAAGGCGAAATAAGTGGCTTGAAAAAAACGGTATTCCGTATATTTCTTTTTATTAATTGATACCTTGATAATTTGCTCAGTCGTAATTCCGAAATTTTCTTCCCAACAAAACTTAGGTTTCATTTTAGAAATTAAGGCGGGAATTTGTATGTCATTCCGATCAAATTCGAATTCTTGCACATTACTTTCTGGTACAAAAAAGGACATTTTTAGGGTGAATCCTTGGCCAACAAACGGCTTACGTGTATTTGAGGTAATCACAAAAAGGGGATCGTTTGAAGTAAGGATTAATTCACTCGGCAATAGTTCTTCGGTAAATTCCTCTGTTTCGAGCGCTGGGCTGACTACAATCTCAAAGGGCTCCAGCCTAAACGTTTGATTAGCCACTTCGATGTATTCATTTTTAATTTCAAAATTACCGGGCTTATCGGGCAAATAATATTGAGAAAACGTATAGGTATTGACTATTTGGCCATTCATCGATTTAGATGCCTTAGCTCGGCTTATTCCTTGTTTCTTGAAATTCAAAAGTTCAGGAAACTTATAGCTTGGCAATGTGGCCGAAGCATTTTCAGCACTGGCCAACGTAAATGAAAGAATAAAATTTTCATCTTGGCTAATGGACTTTGAGCCAATTTGTGTCGTCACGCTCATAGGAGTCTGACCGATGGCGGCAAATGCCAGCGTTAACATCACAAAAACAAGATGAAAAACGGATTCGAATTTTTTCATTCTCGCAATTTACATAATTTGTATCGGGAGAAAATAGGCTATGGATTAAAAACTTTGAAACGGAAGGAAATTCCTAAAGCACCATACCAATCTGAATGATTAGATAAACTTTTTCCAATAGAGCCATCAAATTTAACATCATCATTAATGTAATAGGCTAAACCTCCATCCACCCAATGATCCACATTCACAGAAAAAGGAACTCGACCAAAAACCTCGATATATGCATAGCCATTTTGGCCTAAATTCATGTTAGGAGCAACCCTGTAAATCCCTTCTACGCTGCCATTGGTATGAAATTCAGCTCCCAAATTATACCCAATTCCAAAGCCTAGACCAAAATCATTTTGCATGGTTAGTACCGCATCGCCTACTGAGTGTTTAGCTAAGTTTCGCTCACTCTCATCCCGATTTAGATTATCTCCATGTACATGACTAATGATGGAGGTTCTTGGAATCCATTTTTTCCCTTCGAACAAGGCTACTTTAAATCCTATCGCCTCTGATTTAAAACTTGAAATACCTGATGAGGAAGAGGCAATGGACACATAACGTAATTCTAGATTTTTCCACAGACCTATTTTGAGCAAAGTGGTAGGGAAAAAATATTCGAGTCCATCCGCATAATGATTCCGATTAAAACCCATTTCAGCTTGGATATACCCTTTTTTAACAATGAAAGGGCATTCTGTTTGATCAGGTCGATCCGTTTCTATGCGACCCGCTTGTTGGCCCCGAACGGCCAAACTAAACAATGTAAAAAGAAGCCAAATCAATCGCATCTCCAAACATACATATTTTTAGCCTAAGCTAAAAATTTATTTTGCCTTGCCAAAATTAAATCCAAGCGCCCAAAACCACTCCCCAAACCAAATTGCCTGACTGGCATTATCCACAGAACGGCCTGTGGTGTGGACATCCCATAAATCCGTATAACCTCCTTTCAGGCTCGTTTCAAAAAATAATAGCTTGGTTAAATTTAACCTTAAACCTGTTTTTATCGACGCACCTGCTCCGGCCAAATTCCAATAATTATTTTGACCCACCGTAAATAAACGAACATCCGAACGAGGGACGACCACCCCGATGCCGACACCATTAATCCATTCTAATTGCATATGATTTTTTTTAGCTCGCCACAGATTTGTGTAATGGTCCAATTCCAAAGCCGCATAATTAAACCCATCAGTATGTTCGTAATCAACAAAATCAGTCGGATTTATTTGTACTGGTGCATTCGAAAAATTTCCTACATATGAAGGATTGACGCGTATTCCAGGATTAGAAACTTGGCTTGAAATAGTACCCGTTATATGGCTATTCTGATAATCATCCACCACATATTTCATGTGGTCCCAACCGATGCTTACGGATAAATTATCTTTTATAAAATACCCTGCATGTAAATTAAATTGAGGAATGGAAAAAAGCGATGGGTTAAAATATGTCTCAAATCCGTCAAAAGCAGTAGGCGCATCAGATGCTGTTACTTTGTTTAAGGTAAAATCATACCCAGGGCCTTTAAAAGAAATATCGGAAGTAGGATACGCCGATCGATTATATCCCCAATAAATAAAGTATTTGCCTTGACGTGGAATTGATTGACTAAAAGCAGACATTGAGATAAACAAGATTAAATATTTCAAGTTCGTGTATTTAAATTTTATGTAAAATTCGGAAATTAATTATTCTTTTAGGATTCAGATTGCTGATATTTCTCATAAATTTTAATTTAGTTTACCATTTTCTTTGACAATTACATAAATTGCATGTCCAAAACTCTTTGATATTATTTTAGTTGATACATTACAAATAACCATTGCCTATCCAATATGAAAAAACCATTTTTAAAATTTGAATACAAAACTTTCACCCTTGAGTCAGAAATTACCCAAGAGCAAAAAGATTATTTCAAAAAATATGGGGTTATTCAATATAAAAATTTTATTTCCCCTGAAACTGCTTTGGGGTTTATCGATGAATTGGCTAAAATTGAATCCCAGTGGCTTAGCGACGGGGTACAAAAAATAAACGGCATCCCCTTAAAATTCGGCAAAAATCCGGAAGGCGAAGACATGATACAACGGATGTGTTTTACCAATAAACACAGTGAGATCTTGCAAGAATTTTTAAAGGATCCCCGGTTAAGCCAATTAACAGAATTTTTAGCCCCGTATGAGGGTCGAATTTCTGAGGACGAAAAAGATGGCTTGGTGTTCAATCACTATGTAAATCAACCAAATTCTAAATTCACGCAGATGGGCTGGCATACAGATAGTCCACGTGATTTATTTTTAGGTCAAAAAATATTGCCGATGCTTAATGTAGGCATCCATTTAGATCATTGTCCTTCATCCAATGGAGGATTAAGGGTGTTGCCTGGAACCCAAAACCAAAGCGTGTTGAAGCTACTTTTTGGCAAAAAACAATTTATTGATCATCGTTCAGACCCTAGGGAAGCTGCTTTTGAAATAGAGCGAGGTGATTTAACTATTCACGATGGACGATTATGGCATCGAGTGGAAGTATCTCCAAATTTTGGTGAGAAATCTAGACGTAGGGTGATGTACGTGCCCATTATAACAGGAAAATTCAAGCCTAAAAGTTCGACTAGTAAGACTCCATTTTACCATCGCTTCGCTAAAGTTGTCACTAAATAGAAATTCTTTCCTATGGCAATGCTTCCATATAGGATTGTAATATGATGGTGGCTGAAACGCGGTCTACATTCCCTTTTTCGCGTCGGTCTTTTTTAGACATTCCCCCAGCGATCATAGCTTGCATGGCCAACTTTGAAGTAAACCTTTCATCATGCTCATGCAGGGGTAAATCAGGAAATTTCTTTTTAAAGCTTTTAATGAATATTCTCACACTTGCCGTCGAATCAGTATCCGAATTATCAAGATTTTTCGGCATGCCAATGACTACCTCATCTACGATTTCTTTTTGAAAATAACTCGCCAAAAATGAGATTAATGTGTGCGTTGGAACTGTTTCAAGGCCATTGGCAATAATTTTCAAGGAATCAGTCACCGCTAAGCCTGTGCGTTTCAAACCAAAATCAATGGCTAAGATTCTGCCCATGAAAATTATTGAATGAATCCCTTGTCGCGAAGAATTTTATCCATTAATTTTTTGTCATTTTCATTATTGAAGATTGAAAATGGCAAATACATGAATTGAAACTTCCCCATTTCAAGCACATAGGACTGTTTGTCTTTGTAGGCTTTCAAGATCATATCCCATTTCAACATTCCACCTTCCTTATCGGAAATTTTCATAAAAATCTGTCGAGAATCTATTTCATACCGGTACTTGTCAAATAGCTGTTTGTACTGAGCTAATTGCGTAATGCCGGTAAATTGGATGAGCCAAAATAAGACATATCCGATGGTACCGATGGCAATAAATATATAAATCCAATAGTTTTTATAAGTACCCGACAGATTTAAAGCCAAATTAGCCAGAATTAAAACCAAAGGAACAAATGACCATTTCCACTGGTTGGCAAGTAATTGACGCATACAAAGTCCAATATATTTGTTTTTTTCTAACCCGTATTTCTTCGTTTTAATCGCTAAAGGATTGGAAGGAGCTTGCATTTGTTGGCGCTGTTGCGACCCATACATTTTGGCCATATAAAATAATTTAACTGCTAAATAAAGCGTAAAGGTACAAAATTTGGATAATTTTGGTAATTTTAAGAGCTATTTTAGTTCAAAAAACAAATTATGTCGGCAAAACAAATCTTAGACGGTCCTTCTTTGCTTCAAAAAATCAGACGTATTTCGTTTCAGATTTATGAAAATAATTTTGAGGAAAAAGAAATTATTATTGCCGGTGTCATAGGCGAGGGCTTTGCCTTAGCTAAAATGCTGTGTGAGCATATCCAGGAAATCTCTGGACTCCAAGCAAGGGCAGTTGAAATTCAATTAAATAAGGACATTCCTTATGATCAACCTGTACGTTTCGACTGTTCATTAGAACTATTTGAAAACAAGGTGATTGTGGTCGTGGACGATGTGTTAAATACAGGCCGAACTTTTTCTTATTCCTTGGCCCCTTTTTTAAGTATTCCGGTCAAAAAAATCCAAGTCGCAGTTTTGGTGGACCGGAATTATAGAAAATTTCCGATATCGGCTGATTACAAGGGCTACGAATTATCGACTACCCTATCCGAACATGTGGAGGTAATTATTTCCGATGCAAAAAAAAGAGGGGTCTATTTACATTAAGATTGCCATATCTCCCAAGCCTTATCGGCCTGACCGATTAACATCTCAATTCCTGTATGGGTGCCACCTACGCGAGCGGCCATTCCTTTTTTAAGAAATTGTGTTTCTAACGGATTATAAACAGCATCGTATAAAAAATGCTGCTCATTTAAAGCCGCATAAGGTATTGGTGGACTTGAATCTATATTTGGGAACATCCCTAGGGGTGTGGTATTAACAATAAGGCCTATTTCAGAAATAAATTTTGGAATTTCTTCATAGGAAATAGCATCGTTGGACGCCACTCTTGAAACTTTAACCACAGGAATTCCAAAATCTTCTAAAGCAACAATTATAGCTTTAGCCGCTCCACCCTGACCCAAAACCAACGCTTTTTTTGATTTAAAATAAGCCAAAGCAGTCCAGGAAATAAGTGTATTTTTAAAGCCCCAATAATCGGAGTTATAACCAATAGTATGCCCATTAGGTAGAATTTTAATCGTGTTGACAGCGCCAATTTTCAAGGCAGCAGGGTCAATCTGATGTAGAAAGGGCATCACTACCTGCTTGTAAGGAATCGTAACATTTAAACCCTTTAACGTGGACTGATGCTGAGCTAATAAACTAGGAAATTCGTCAATCGATGCAATGGGAAATTGTTCATAGGCATGCGATTCGGATAGCCCAAGCGATTGAAATTTTTCAGTAAAATACTTTTTGGAAAATGAGTGCCCTAGCGGATAACCTATAAGGCCATAAAGAGAGGAGGTCGCCATGATTTTTCTACTTAGAAAAGCGTTGTTTGATTAGTCCAACCAAAATAGGCAAAACGGAAACCGCTACAATCCCGAGGACTACCTTTTCAAAATTTTCCTTGATAAAGGCATTATCTCCCAAATAAAAACCAGCCATGGTGATGGAACTAACCCAAAGGCATGCGCCTAAAAATCCAAAAAGTAAATAAACGGGGTAGGACATACGACCAGCACCAGCCACAAATGGAGCCACAGTTCTTACGATAGGGATAAACCTAGCTAAAATAACCGTTTTTGCACCGTATTTAGCATAAAATGTTTCCGTTTGCTCTACGTGTGATCGCTTTAGAAACAAAATTTGCTCCCTTTCCCTAATCCAAGAACTGAAATACCTTCCCAAAAAATAATTGACCTGATCCCCAGCTAATGCCGCCAAAATAAGCAAAGGAATAACGAAATAAACGTCTATTTGGCCCGATGCTGAGGCCAATAAACCTACTGAAAATAGCAATGAATCTCCTGGAAGCAAGGGCATAACCACAAGTCCCGTTTCCACAAACACGATTAAAAACAATAGGGCATAAGTCAATGAGCCGTTGGCCGAAATAAATTCAGTAAGAAATTGCAAGGGATCTTTTAATAAATCCAAAAGTGATTGAAGCATGGGTATATTTATAAAAAATAATGGAAGCCCAGACACCCTATTTTTTCAATGGATAGGCCCTTACAAGGTAATTTATTTAGTTAAAAAATCGTCAAATGTATCACCTCGTAAACCCAAACGAATCGTTTCTAAGGAAATAACTTCATTAGGTGCAATGTTTCCAACGTTGACATTAGCGCCTACTAATTTAACAAACCAAACTTGTTGGGACTTCTGAGGCGCCTCCCAAATGATTTTCTCCTCAGGAATTTCAGTCAAAATCTCCTCCACTAATCCTTGTCGTACTTCACCTGAGGAACGAAATAAACCAACATTTCCGCCTTCTCTGGCCTCACCTATTACCTTCCACGAACCAGCTTCCAATTCCATTTTCATCAATTTAATCCACTTATACGGAGGAATGATTTTAGCTTCGTCTTTAGACCCCACTTCAGAAAGAACAATCACTTGTTTAGACAATTTGTATATAAATTCACATTTAATATCCGAAGGCATATCCACTGAGCCATCCGAAATTTCAGCATATTCCATCCCATATTGGTCAAGTACGCGCTGATATTCATCCACTTGGCCCCGAATATAAAATGCTTCAAATAAGGTTCCGCCAAAATAAACAGGAATTCCCGCTGATTTATAGATGGCTAATTTTTCTTTCAAATTTGGTGTCACATAGGACGTGGCCCAACCTAGTTTGACAATGTCGGTATGCGCACCGCCCATCTCAATGAAATCTTCTACTTGCCTTAAACTCAAGCCTTTGTCCATGACCATCGTCAAACCCTTTTGACGTGGTTTTACAGTTCTCTCTGGAATTTGATCTAAATTATAATTCATATTGTGCTATTGGCTGTAATTTTTTTACTGAAAAACTAAAAACAAATTATGACACAAAAATAAGCATTCCAAATGAGGTCAGCAAACCTTTTTGAATTCTGTTAGTTTAGTAATTTATCATGATTTCAACTTATATTTGTACTTTCAAAAATTTCATATCGATGAAAACGACCTTATTAATCTTACTAAGTACCCTTTTTCTACAGGCTAATTCCTTTGCAAATTCGGGTCCTGATGCCATTGTTGGCGAGTGGCTTTCCCAAGAAAAAGACGGAAAAATAAGTATTTACAAACAAGGAGATAAATTTTATGGCAAAATCTCATGGGGAAAAACACCTGGTAAAAAGGACGTAAATAATCCAGAGGCCAAATTGAAGAATCGTGACCTCATTGGATTAGTTATTTTACAAGATTTCAAGTACACGGGTTCCGCTTGGGAAGAAGGCAAAATTTATGACCCAAAATCAGGTAAAACCTATGACTGCATTTTAAAAGTTAAGGATAACAACAAAGTCCTGGAAATCCGAGGATATGTGGGCGTACCCATGTTTGGTCGGACCGCGACCTGGACCCGCGCGTAAAAAAATATTTTTCCGCCTAACAAATTATATGAAACCAAACGAAACGGTTCTTCAGTTTTTGAACCAAAATTTAGATCGCAAGATTGTTGACGGAAATCCGAATCCAGTATCCTCTTGGTTGGATGGCACCTTGAAACAGGCCAAATTAGGTTCAATCACAGCCGAATTTGACGTGAGAGCCGACCAATGCAATCATGCAGGCGTATTACACGGGGGTATTATTTCAACGATGTTGGACGAGATTATGGGAATGACCTTGATCACCGTTGAGATAGATTATTTGTACGTAACTATCAATTTACATGTGGACTTTCTCTATGGAGCAAAAGCAGGTGAAAAAATTACAGTTACTTCAGAGGTGTACCGAGTAGGTAAAAAAATAGCGAATGTTGAAGCTAAAATGTACAATCAGGAAGGGAAGATTTTGGCCAAAGCCACAAGTAATTTAGCGGCCACCTCCATACCCATTAAAATTTAAGAGAGCGCCTGATAGACCAAAAAAGCAGACAAATAGGCTAACGCGGTCATATACCCGAATTGAATGACTGGATATTTCCACGATTTAGTTTCTCGGTAGGTCGTTGCCAATGTACTCATGCATTGCATCGCAAAGGCGTAGAAGATTAGCAAGGAGAACCCTAGAGCCAGATCATACATCGGCTTTCCTGTTTGGGGATTTATCTCAGCTCGCATTCTATTTTTGATCGTCGCATTTTCATTGTCAATCTCACCCCCTAAGCTATAAATGGTTGACATCGTTCCCACAAATACCTCTCGGGCCGCAAATGAAGTGATCAACGCAATGCCTATTTTCCAATCATAGCCCAAAGGCCTGATGGCTGGCTCGATAAATTTACCAAAATGGCCCGCATAGGAATTTTCTAATTTTTCCCCGGCAATCTTGTTGCTAAGTCCTACACCTGATAGAGTTGGATTTTGAGTTTTAACTCGGTTGGTCGCATCCTCCATACTATTTCCTGGGCCGTAGCTGGCTAATACCCATAAAATAATCGAAATAGCGACAATGACCTTACCTGCTTCAAAAACAAAGGCCTTCACATTATTCAAAATTGTATAGCTTACATGCTTAAATCGTGGCCCTTTATAGGTGGGTAATTCCATAATAAAATAACTCTTTTCCTTCGCCTTAAGAATCAATTTCAGGATGTAGGCAGAAAATAACGCCATAAAAAATCCTAGTAAATACAAGATAAATAAAACGAGTCCTTGCAAATTAAAAAGCCCAAATAAAGTATTTTTTTCAGGAACCACTAAGGCAATTAACACCGTATATATAGGCAATCGGGCCGAACAAGACATCAAAGGCGTCACCAAAATAGTGATCAGCCGATCTTTTCTAGAGCCGATCGACCGAGTACTCATAATGGCAGGCACGGCACAGGCCACGCTGGAGAGCAAGGGCACGACCGACTTCCCATTTAATCCAAATCGGCGCATCAATTTATCCATGATGAACATCACGCGAGACATATAACCCGTTTCCTCCAACATTGAAATGAAGAAAAACAAAAATGCGATTTGTGGAATGAAGATCAACACCCCTCCAATTCCTGCAATTAATCCATCGGTCAATAATCCCCTGAAGGTGGACTCAGGAAGTATGCCTTTCAACCAATCATTTAAAAAAGCCACACCCGCGTCGATGGCATCCATGGGGTACGTGGCCCAAGTGAAAACGGCTTGAAACATGACAAATAAAATCGCCAAAAAAAACAAATATCCGCCTACAGGATGTAGAAACAATTTATCTAATCGGTCAGTCCATGTTTTCACCGGCGGAGCATCCCACTGTCTATTCAAATTAATGACACATCGGTCAACCACCTCTGTTAAAAACTCATAGCGTTTCACAGTTTCGGCCGACTTATACTTTTTAGGTTCAAAATCATGTTTGACCAAGATTTGATCCAAATCAGCACATTGGGCTTTCGTAAACATTTTCATTCGATCATGTTCCATCAGCCAAAGCAAACAGCGATAAGGGTCCACCTCTCCAAAAGCCGCTTGAATTTCTTCGATTAGCTCCTCCGAAACCGGCAGTGGTAAGCCATCATTGGACGCAAATCTATTTTCTAAGGTTTTCCGAACCGCTAATTTTAATCCATTTACCCCAATTCCCTTTTTAGCATTTACTTCCGCCACCTCAACACTGAGTTCCCGAGCTAACTTGATCGAGTTGATCACATAGCCTTCATTTTCCGCTACGTCAATCATATTGAGAGCCAAAACAGTCGGAATTCCCAAATCTCGAACTTGGGAAAAAAGCAATAAATTTCGTTTTAAATTAGATGCATCTGCTACGACAATGACCATATCAGGATAATCAGGGTGTGCCGGATTTCCCAAAATATTGATCACTAACTCCTCGTCGATGGACTTTGGATATATACTGTAAATACCGGGCAAATCTAAAACCTCAATTTCATCTTTAGGGCCTAATTCCCAAGTTCCCGTCAATTTATCCATGGTTACACCAGGGAAATTTCCGGTTTTTTGACGAAGACCCGTCAATGTATTGAACAAGGAGGACTTTCCCGCATTCGGGTTTCCAATCAGTGCTATTTTAGGAATTTTAGCCAATTTATCTGTTATTAATAAGGATGGTGGCCGCCTCTTCTCTTCGCATCGATAAAGTGTAACCTGAAACTTTTATGGCAATAGGGTCGCCAAATGGAGCATGATGGGTTAAAATAACTTCAGTTCCTGGTAAACAACCCATTTCTAATAATTTTAATGAAAGTTTTTCATCCGAAAAGCCTGAAATAAACCCATGTTCACCAATACTCAAATCTGCTACTGTACGCATATAGAACTAAGCTTTCCTATTTAGAATTATTCAAAATTAGCTACAAATGTACTAAGTATATTTGAGCTAAAAAATGATCGAGTATAGATTTAATTTGATGTTTACAGTTGAAAGATTTATTTCAATCGATTTCCTATTAATACCAAGGTAAAATACTTTTATAATATTCCTTAAAGCAAAATTTCTGTCGTAAATTGCGGGTCCAATTAGATTTATTTATGCTAATTAACGAAATACGGGTGTTGGTTAAAAAAGAAATCCAAATGGAATGGCGTCAGAAATACGCGATTCATGGATTACTCTTATATTTGGCCTCCACAATATTCGTTTGTTATTTATCATTTAAGGCCAAGCAACAATCGATCAATCCAATTACTTGGAATACCTTATTTTGGCTAATCATCTTATTTATCGCCGTCAATGCGATCGGTAAAAGTTTCACTCAAGAATCAAAACAGCGAAATATATTTTACTATTCGATCGTTAGTCCGGAAGCGGTTATATACTCGAAAATTATGTACAATGCCCTCGTGATGATCGGTATTTCGTTTGTGGGTATATTGTTTTATTCATGGGTCATGGGCAATCCGGTGGGGAATTTACCTTTATATCTTATCTCTTTACTATTAGGGTCGATTGGTTTTTCAGCTACCCTTACCATGGTTGCAGGAATAGCTGCTCAGGGCGAAAATTCGGCCACATTGATGTCGGTACTAAGTTTTCCCATCATCATTCCGCTCTTATTGCTCTTGCTTAAACTCTCAAAAAGTGCAATGGATGGGATATCCATTCAGGAGAATTGGGATGAAATGGCTACTTTAGCCTCTTTAGATGTAATTGTTATAGTATTATCAGGAATTTTATTTCCCTACATATGGAGACATTAAAAAAGAATTATTGGAAAATAGCTTGCATGCTGCTGTTAATCTATACGATTTGGGCAGGGTTTATGGGGAAGGTACCCCGACAAGCGATTTTAAATGAAACCGTGAGAAATTTATATTTTCATGTAACTATGTGGTTTACCATGATTTTTTTACTGGGTACATCCGTATACCACTCGATTCAATACCTTCGGAAATCAGACATCAAAAGCGATTTGATCTCTAATGCCTATGTGGAGACCGGTTTGGTTTTTGCTACTTTAGGTCTTATCACGGGTAGTCTTTGGGCTAAATTCACTTGGGGAGATTGGTGGACTAACGATCCCAAACTAAATTCTGTTGCGATAGGTCTTTTAATTTATTTGGCCTACGGTTTAGTCCGTTCATCTATGTCCGATGAACAACAAAAAGCAAGAATCTCAAATGTATATAACATTTTTGCCTTTGTCATTTTCATGATTTTGATATGGATTTTGCCGCGTATGACCGATTCCCTGCATCCAGGAAATGGAGGAAATCCAGGATTTTCAAAATACGATTTAGATTCCAATATGCGGCTGGTATTTTATCCGGCTATCATTGGGTGGACTTTGTTGGGCTATTGGATTGCCAACCTAAGAATTCGAATTAAAAAACTAGCATATTTAAACTCCGAAAACGAATAAACATGAAATTTTCAAACACTTTATTGATTCTTTTAGTTAGCAGTTTTACTGGAATGGCCCAACAAGCCGACATAGAAATGGCGGATCAATTCCGAGCCGATGGAAAAATCTACGTGGTTATTTCGGTTGTTTTATTGATACTTGTAGGTCTATTTATCTATCTTTTCAATTTGGGTAAAAAAATTACCCGACTAGAAAAAGAGATTTCTAAGAAAGTTTAATATGAAAAAAACGCATATCATCGGTTTAATTTTAGTGGCCATTGCCATCGGTATTATTTTAATTACGACGGGAGACGCGAGTACCTATGTAGGCTTTGATGAAGCCGAAAGAATTTCGAAGTCTGACCCTTCTCAAAAAGTCCACGTCGTAGGAAAACTTAAAAAAGACGCTCAAGGAAAAATTATAGGGATGGTATTTAATCCTGCCTTAGATGCAAACCGATTAGAGTTTACGATGTCCGATAGCCTTGGCCGAGAAAACCAAGTCATTTATGCCGCCCCAAAACCTCAGGATTTTGAAAAATCCGAAAAAATTGTTTTGGTCGGTAGCATGAAAGCTGACAAAATCTTTTACTGTGACAAAATTCTTTTAAAATGCCCTTCCAAATATCAAGAGGGTAAAATTTCTGTAGATTCAAGTGCTTCATTAGAAGCAAAAAAACAAATATGATACACGAAAATATTGGCACTACGGGTCATTTAATGGTCATTGCGTCATTTGTTACGGCCGCATTAGCCACGTTTTCTTATTTTAAGGCGACTCAAGCATCCGATGAACTTGCCGTAAATGATTGGAAAAAAACGGCTAGAACCTTATTTATAATTCATTTATTGTTGGTGATCGGCGTGGCTACTAGCCTTTTTGTCATTATTCACAATCACTATTTTGAATACCACTACGCGTTCACTCACTCCTCTTTAGCGTTGCCCACCATGTTCATGATTTCATGCTATTGGGAAGGCCAAGAGGGCTCGTTTTTACTTTGGATATTCTGGCAAGCCATTTTAGGTGTGATTTTAATGATCAAAAATCCCAAATGGGAATCGCCAGTGATGACCGTTTTTGCCTTAGTCCAAACCTTTTTGACTTCCATGATTTTAGGGGTCATTATTCCATGGATCGATTTAAAAATCGGATCATCCCCATTTCTTTTACTTAGAGAGGCGCAACCCGATTTACCGGTTTGGAGTTTGCAACCTAATTTTATTCCAAAGGATGGGCGCGGCTTGAATCCATTATTGCAGAGTTATTGGATGGTTATTCATCCGCCAACGCTCTTTTTAGGGTTTGCACTGACACTCGTTCCCTTTGCTTATTTGATAGCAGGTTTATGGAAAAATAAGTTGACCGAATGGATAAAACCCGCATTACCTTGGGCTGCATTTTCAGGAGCCATTTTAGGAATTGGAATCACTATGGGAGCGTATTGGGCCTATGAGACTTTAAATTTTGGAGGTTATTGGAATTGGGATCCAGTGGAAAATGCCTCTTTTGTCCCTTGGCTCGTTTTGATAGGCGCCATTCACACGATGATTGCCTATCGGAATTCAAGTGCAGCCTTGAAAACTTCTATTATTTTGGTTATTTCAACCTTTATTTTGGTGCTTTATTCAACTTTTTTAAACCGGTCTGGTGTGTTAGGAAATGCGTCCGTTCACTCTTTTACAGATCTAGGGCTTTCGGGCCAACTCCTTATTTACATGTTTACGTTTTTAATAGGCGCTATTATTTTAGCAGCCTATCGTTGGAAAAGTTTGCCCAAAGATGAAAAGGAGATTGGTATTTACAACAAGGAATTTTGGATTTTTGTCGGAGCTTCTGTGTTGACTTTATCGGCATTCCAACTCATCTTTACGACCTCCATTCCTGTATACAATAAAATTGCGGAGGCCTTTGGCATGGTTTCCAATATGGCTTTGCCGGCAGATCAAGTTGCCCATTATAGTAAAATTCAAATTTGGATATTCATTGCCGTGGCATTATTAAGTGGGATCGGCCAATATGTTTGGTGGGGGAAATTAAAAGAATCCACGTCATTTAAGCCGCTCTACTCTTCGCTTTTGATTTCTGTTTTACTAACGGTATTGGTCGTTAATTTCGAAAAAGTGTATGAAATTCCATACATCGCTTTATTATGGAGCGGACTTTTTTCTTTAGTTGCCAATGGCCAAATATTGTGGTTTTTAACAAAGCAAAAATTCTCCATTGCCGGAGGCGCGCTTTCCCATGTAGGTCTAGCGATTATGCTGATTGGTGTTTTGTTTTCGTCCGGTTATTCCAAAGTTGTTTCGCTCAATCGATCTGGCTTTGCAATCTCCAATAAAGTAGAGCAATTCACGAAAGATGACAATAAAGAAAACAAGGAAAATTTACCACTTTGGCTAGGTCAAGGAGCACAAATGCAGGATTATTTAGTTACCTACAAGGGTAGAAAAATAGAATTAAGAGGAAAACCCGGCTTTTTTAATCGCAAAGATTTTGACATCATTGAAGGTGATTTTCATGCCGTTGCTTTAAAAAATATTGAGAAAGAAGGGAAATCTATTGCCAAAAAAGGAGACACTCTGACCGTAGAACCCGAAAATAATTATTACGAATTAGAATTTAAAAACGCAGATGGAAAAAGTGTATCCCTTTTTCCTCGTTGGCAAATGAACCCTAAAATGGGTACTGCTATTTCTCCAGATGTCAAACATGCTTGGGATCATGATATTTATACCTATGTTTCTTTAGATCCACGACTAGCCGCAGATGCCGGATCAGAAAAGCAATGGAGTCAAACCGTCGATGCAACGGTGTCTATCGGAGACACCTTATTCTTAAATGATTTCGTGGCTGTTTTGATGGATGTAACCCGTGTTACCGAGGTAGAAAATGTCGTTCTGGGTCCAAATGATGCAGCCGTTCGAGCTAATTTTAATGTGTTGGGAAAGAATTTTCAGCAGTTCCAACTGACACCTACCTTCATTATCAAAAATAGAATGGTGGCTATGCCCGCATTTGAAAGTGAAGAAACTGGGATAAAAATTAAGTTTACCGCGATTAATCCACAAACCCAACAATTTAGTTTTTCTTATAATACAACCCAACAAGATTTAATTATCATCAAAGCGCTAGAAAAACCTTATATAAATTTAGTTTGGATAGGATCTATTTTGATATTTATTGGCCTATTTGTGTCTACATTTAGGAGGACGGAAAAAATGATTGCCTAATTATGGGTAGAAAAGAAATTTTAAGTTTAGCGGGTGCAATTGGATTTTTAATCATTTGGGTCATCGATCTAAATTCTCAAGTACCCAAAGATATACAAGGTCATTTCTGGTCTGAGATTTTTTATCATTATGGTTGGCTCATGTATTGTGTCGCCTGTCTTTTTTATTTTCAATATTCAAAAAATGAACGAATAAAGAAAGAAGACTCACAAAAACCAAAAAAGAAATAAATTGGATTCTATGGCCGACATACAAACGCCTCAATACCTGGGAATCATCATAGCCATGGTTTTTTCAGCGTTTTTTTCTGGGGTGGAAATGGCTTTTGTCTCGTCCAACAAACTTTATTTTGAACTTAAGGCAAAGCAAAATATCTTAAGTGCAAAGATCATCTCTCATTTCAATCAAAGTCCATCCCAATTTATTGGAACCATGTTGATCGGTAACACCCTATCATTAGTAGCATATGGAATTTTTATGGAGGAATTCTTGCATCACCTCATTTTAAGTAATTTTCCATTAATGACAAGTGAGATTTTGGCCAGACTCATTGCATCCATTATTGCCACTATTATCATTTTGACCACCTCAGAATTCACCCCTAAAAGTATCTTTTTAATCAATCCGGATACCATTTTAGAATTTTTAGCCGTTCCTATTTGGATCATCAATACCTTAATGTTTCCATTAGTTTGGCTGACCGTGGGACTATCTAGGTGGTTTATTACTCGGGTATTACGATTAAGTTATTCTGAAGAAAAACCTGCCTTTGGGTTAACCGACTTAAACCATTACTTGCAAAACTTAAATCGGAAGATATCCACCGAAGAAGAAAATGAGGTCGATACTAAAATCTTTCACAATGCCTTGGAATTTAAGCAAGTCAAGGTGCGAGATTGCATGATTCCTCGAACTGAAATCACGGCCATTGAAATTGACGAAGGTATCGACGGACTCAAAAAAGTATTTATTGAAAGTGGCCATTCCAAAGTTTTAGTATATAAAGAAACCTTAGAGGAAGTAATTGGATATTGTCATTCCTTGGCTTTGTTTAAAAAACCAAAAGATATTCAAAGTATTCTTACCTCCATTCCCATTGTTCCCGAGGCCATGCCTGCCAATGATTTAATGTTAAAATTTTCAAAAGAAAGAAAATCTTTAGCTATCGTGGTGGATGAATTTGGGAGTACCTCCGGCCTTGTCAGCATGGAGGACGTCATGGAACAAATTTTTGGTGAAATTCAAGATGAGTTTGATGATACCGAGGACTGGATTGAAAAACGTTTGGATGACCATACATTCATACTTTCTGGACGCCACGAAATTGATTATTTAAATGAAAAATACAACTGGAACCTTCCTGAGGGCGATTACGAAACGCTCGGTGGTATGTTAATTCATCTATACGAAGATATACCTGCGGTCAATGAAGTCATTACGTTAACGGCTATACAGTTTCAAATCATGACTGTAACCGATGCCCGTATTGATACTGTTAAAGTTATTATTTCAGGAAAACCTGTATCAAAATAATAAAAAGAGCCTATAGATTAATCGATAAAATTCGCTGGAGTGTTTGACACTTCATTTCCGTTTCTTCCCATTCCTTTTCAGGATCAGAGTCTTCGGTTATTCCACAACCTGCATAATAGGTTGCTAAATTCCCGTGAGTATCCTTTGTAATTTTAACTGTCCTTAAATTGACATATAAATAAATCTCATCATTTAAATTCACAGGCCCCACGTAACCGCTATAAAATTCACGATCATGTGTCTCGGCCTTTTTAATCCAATCAATGGCCGCTTCTTTGGGAGTCCCACAAACAGCCGAAGTTGGATGCAATAAAGACAGCATAATCCCAGGCAATTGGGTGAAATTAAGCGCCCGAGTATCCACGATATATTCTGTTTTCAGATGCAATAAATTGCCGGCTTGAATCGTTTTAGGCCCATTTTCAATATATTCACGCAACCTGATTTTCTTAAAACATTCAATAATATACCGACTCACAAAGGCCTGTTCTTCGATCTCCTTTTGTGACCAGCGAGCATCTTGAGGATGAATAATCTGGCCGTCTTTCGTGAGGACTGATTGTGTGCCAGCTAAAGAAATCGTTTTTAATATTCCTTCACGATTGACAGAAACTAAAACTTCAGGGGTGGCACAAATCCAAGTTTGTTGGAGCGATGGTACATAAAAAGCAGAAACAAAGGCTTGAGGGTATACTTGACATAATGATTCGAAAAAATGCAAGGTCGAATAACCATCCTCCAATGCCTCCTCATCCGTCCTTGAAAGTACCACTTTTTGAAAATTACCTGCTTTGATTTCCTGAATACTTGCGTTCACCCAATATAGAAAATTTTCTTTTTTAGGAGACCCCGACTTGGAAAGAAATGAATCTTTAACAGACACCTGAACCGTTGGCACTTCTGAAACAAACAAATACTCTGCCTTAAAATAATAAGGATTTCCGACAAAGGGGGCGGCCATAAAACCCGGCTCAAAAGACGTAAGGTCAAGTGAATCTGTTACATATCCTCCTTGAGTGTCAATTAAAAGTGAACGACTATTCGAGTTTTGAAGTCGCCACATAGCGACGGCCGCATCATGTTGCTGAGCTTCCTTCCATAGGTGATTCCATTCCGCATCTTGGCGATATACACTCGAATGATTAGGCATTTTAATACGTTAAAATAGCTACAGTTAATCGGCTTATACAAACCAAATCTCCTGATTCATCATGAATTTTGATATCATAGACATGCAATGTTTTCCCTATTTTAAGGGCAGTACAGGTCCCAATAACAAATCCTTGTTTAACTGATTTCATGTGATTAGCATTTATTTCAACGCCCACTCCTCGCTGAGAGCTAGGATCAGCCACGGCCAGTGAGGAAGCAATGCTCCCTAAAGTCTCCGCTAAAACGACGGAAGCTCCTCCATGTAACAATCCATAAGGCTGCTTTGTTCGAGCGTCAACTGGCATTTTTGCCTTGATAAAATCTGGCTGTACGTCAATAAATTCTATTCCCAACACATCGATCATATTTCCATGGCCCCATGAATTAAGTGTATCTAAAGAGATGGATGTATTAAACATAATATTCGTATTTTTGCACGTAAAATTCGTAATAATTTAACGAATTAAACTCCTTTCAACCCAATTTATATGCACGCTTTAAAAGACATTTACCTTATTCGTCATGGTGAAACCGATTATAATCGAATGGGAGTCGTTCAAGGAAGTGGAATTGACGCGGATTTAAATGAGTTAGGAAATAGGCAGGCACAAGCATTTTTTGAACATTACCAACATCTGACGCTTGACAAAATTTACACCTCCGCATTACGCCGAACGCATCAATCGGTCAAAGGCTTCATCGACAAAGGACTCCCTTGGGAACAATATGAAGGTTTAAATGAAATATCTTGGGGAATTCGCGAAGGCAGAAACCCGTCAAATGAAGACGATGCTTACTATAGAAATTTAGTCCGAACCTGGCGAAAGGGGGACGTGCATATCCCTTCTGAAGAAGGCGAAAGTCCGATCGATGTACTAGAAAGGCAAAAGCCAGTAGTCGACCTCATTATCTCAAGAAGAGAAGAAAAATCCATCTTAATTGCCATGCATGGGAGAGCGATGCGCGTATTATTAACGCATCTTTTTAATCAGCCCTTGCAAAATATGGATCATTTTGCCCATCAAAACTTATGCTTATATCACCTGCAATATGATTATGAAAAAGGGATTTTTATTTCCTTAAAAGCAAATCATGCAGATCATTTACAAAATTTACCCGATTCCATATAAGTTCCACACGTATGAACCGAAACCATTTATATTGGAGATTTCAATTATCTGGATGGTTCATATGGGCGTTAAACGAAGCATTATTATACACCAACCAATATGGATGGAAATGGGAATGGATTTTTTCCTCACTTGTTAATATCGCTTTAGCCATTTTTCTGACTCATGTTTATCGGAAAATTTCGCAGAACTACCGTTGGCAAGACCTCCCCTTACTTAGCCTAATCCAACTAAATTTAGTCGCACTCATTTTAATGTCGGCTTGTCTTGTTGCACTTAATATCCCATTGGATTATATTTTTCTATCTGAAAACTATGCCGTGAAGTTAAGTCCATTCATCATATTGCAGATTTTTTTAAATTTTGCCAAACCCATTGCGATTTGGCAATTGATCTATTTCTTTTTTCAATATTCCAACAAAAAATTAGAAATGGAAAGAGAAAATGACCAATTAGAAAGAACCATTTTAGAAACAGAAAGTAAAGTTTTAAGGGCACAAATGAATCCTCATTTTGTATTTAACGCACTCAATAGTGTCAGAGCACTCATTACCGAGGACCCTCAAAAAGCAAAAAAAGGCATCAACCAATTGTCAAAATTACTTAGAAGTTCCTTGCTAACAGAGCGTAAAAAAACAATCTCTCTTTCGGAAGAATTAGACACGGTTACTGATTATTTATCCTTAGAAAAAATCAGGTATGAAGACCGATTAGCTTGGGAAATCACGGCCGACAAAAATTGTTTTAAAGCACAAATTCCCCCCATGCTCCTTCAAACGCTTGTTGAGAATGCAATTAAGCATGGCATTTCTAAAAAAATTACGGGCGGAACCATCACGATTGACGCAAAAAATAAAGACGGAATTTTAACTATACAAGTCATCAATCCCGGATATTTTAAGAGCCCCATTTTGTCAAAAGAAAATGGCCTTGGACTCAAAAATTCTAAAAACCGACTACACCTATTGTTTGGAGAAACCGCTCAAATTAGGCTCCGACCTTTAGACAAAAATCTGGTGATTGCCGAAGTGAATTTGCCTTACCTTGAAAATTAAATACGCCAACCATGAAAGCAATTATTGTCGACGATGAACGATTAGCCCGAAACGAACTGAAAAGATTGTTGGAAAATTTTCCAACCATCGAAATCATTGCCGAAGCGTCCAATACAGAAGAAGCCGGCCCACTCGTAGAAGAATTAAAACCCGACGTGCTTTTTTTGGATATTCAGATGCCTGGAAAAACGGGGTTTGAGTGGTTGGAGGAATGGGAAGGATATTTACCTGAAATTATTTTCACGACGGCCTTTGACGATTTTGCTCTCAAGGCATTTGAGGTTAATGCCTTAGATTATGTCTTAAAACCAATCGAGTTAAGTAGGCTATCAGATAGCATTCAAAAATTAGAAAATAGATTCCACGCAACCCAGCATAAATCAGCTGCCCAGGGCCAGGAAAGAAGCCAACATCTATTAGGGGCCCATGATCAAATATTTGTCAAGGACGGTGAAAAATGTTGGTTTGTGCGCCTAGACCGTGTCCGACTTTGTGAATCGATGGGCAATTATGTGCGTTTATTTTTTGACGATCAAAAACCATTAGTCCTTAAATCATTAAATGCCTTGGAGGACCGACTAGATCCAAAGGTCTTTTTTAGGGCGAATCGAAAGCACATCATCAACTTAAATTACATTGAAAAAATTGAGCCTTGGTTCTCAGGAGGATTGCAGGTTACCTTGGTGGGCAAAGGTGAAAAAATTGAAATTTCTCGCCGACAATCCATCCGATTTAAGGAGCTTTTGTCTCTTTAAGGCGCTTGGGTGCTTCGCCTAAAATAAAACCATAAGGCTGCAAGGTGGGCACATGATCAAAAATCACTTTGATAATGGCGGTGAAGGGCAAAGCTAAAATTAATCCAGGGATGCCCCAAAGCATTTCGCCTCCCAAAAGGGCCAACATAGCCACTAGGGGATTAATGCTCACTTTGGAACCGATAACCAAAGGGGTAATAAAATTAGCCTCAATAAATTGGACCGTAGCAATCCAAGCGACAATCGCTAAAGCATGAGAAGGACTTAAGGTGGCTAAAGATAAAATGATGGGCAAACTTGCCCCAATCCAAATTCCAATATAAGGAATCAAAAGTAATAAGCCCGTCGTGATTCCAAAGAAAATAGGATAATCCACGCCTATCCACCAAAAACCTATACTATTAGCCCCTGCCACCGTAAACATGACAAAAAGCAATCCCACTAAATATCCCTGAACAACCGAACCTGTTTTACCCATGATGCCACGCAAAGTTTCCTTTTCTGTTGTTGGAAAAACCATCGCCAAAAAAGTGAAAAAGAAGCTTCGGTAAAACAGCATAAAAAACATAAATATGGGAATCAAAATTAGAATAGTAAGCGAATGCACAATGGTAGAAAAAGTGGCAGTCAAAATACTTCCTGAGTTTTTCAATAGTCCTATAGTTTGGTTACTTAGTTCTACCATTTGTTTTTTCCTTGAAATATTTAAATTTCTTGAAACAAAAGTTTGCAAACCAGAAATCCATTTTTCAGCCTTTTTAATAAACATGGGCCAATCATTTGAAAATTCGATGATTTGAAAGGTCAGCATTGAAATCAAACCTACAATGATCGCCACAGAAAAAAGTAAACAAATGAAGATTGCCACGGATCTAGGGAAGCCTTTGTTCTCAAGACCACGACAAAGTGGAAGAAGAACCATGGCGAGTATGAGTGCAAATGCAATTAAGATCAACAAATCCTGAAGATAATACAAGCCCAACATGACCAAATAAATGGAAATTAAAACGGAAGCTAATCGGACAGAATAAGGTGCGTCTTTCAACATAAATTGTATATTTGATAGTATAAATGTCGATAAAAATTAACAATTTGGTAACATATAGCTGTCTATATTTGTGCCATAAGTTCAACCAAAGCTGTCAGTTCTAACCATGAGTCAATTAAAACAAAATACCAAAATCTTATTGGTTGACGATGATCCTGATATTTTGGAGTTATTGGAATACAATTTAGCAAAAGAAAACTATGTTTTAGCTAAAGCAGCCAATGGACAACAAGCGCTGGAAATAGCGAAAACCTTCAAGCCCAATTTAGTGATTTTGGATGTCATGATGCCCATTTTAGATGGCATTGAGACGGCTAGACAAATGAAATTGATGCCTGAATTAAAAACGACCCTTCTTTTGTTTTTAACGGCTCGGGGAGAAGAATATACTGAAATAGCTGCTTTTGAGGCTGGTGGTACAGATTATGTGGTAAAACCCATTAAGCCTAGAGCCTTAGTAAGTCGAATTAAATCTATGTTAAATCGCGAAAGTGGTGGAACTGTTGAAAATGCACAGGAAATTATTCAAATAGGCGACTTAATTATTAACCGTACTCAATATTCAGCTAGCTTTCAAGGCCGACTTTTGGTGTTACCTAAAAAGGAGTTTGAATTGCTTTCGTTTTTAGCAAGGAATCCCAACAAAGTTTTTAACCGTGATGAGTTATTGGAGAAAGTTTGGGGAACCGACGTCTATGTGGTCGAGCGGACTGTAGATGTGCATATTCGTAAATTAAGGGAGAAAATTCCTGAATATTATATCAAAACATTGAAGGGCGTGGGTTATTTATTTTCTATTGATACGCTTTAAAATTCTAAATTTTCGGTCATATTAGGTAAATTGCGCCTTGTATGAGGCTAATCTACACGTTTCTTTTTTTTATATCTTTTCACTTTACTCTTTTCCCTGCCGGGCCCAAAAGAGAATTAAGAGGGGTTTGGGTCGCGACGGTCTCTAACATTGATTGGCCCAGTGCCAAAAATTACAATGGCATTAAGCAACAAAATGAGTTTATTGACCTTTTAAACTCTCATCAAAAAACGGGAATCAACGCCATTTTTGTTCAAGTCAGGACAGCCGCTGATGCCCTATATGCAAAAAGCCCAGAACCTTGGTCTACTTTTTTATCGGGATTACAAGGTCAGCCACCGAGCCCCTATTATGATCCTTTGGCCTTCATGATCGAAGAAAGTCATGCCCGAGGAATTGAATTTCATGCCTGGTTGAATTTAAATCGGGCAAGCATTTCAACAAATTCGCTCCTTGATGTCAATCATGTAGTCCGAAAACATCCTGATTGGATTATCAAATACCATGGGACTTTGATCCTTGATTTTGGTCTTCCAGAAGTCCGACTTTATTTAGCGAATTTGGTCAAAAATATCATTGAGCAATACGATGTAGATGGGATTCATTTTGACGATTACTTCTATCCATACCCGGATAAAGGGGAAGAAATTAATGACTATGAGACCTACGAAAAATATAAATTACCTGAGGAAAGCTTGGGAGATTGGCGAAGAAGAAATACTAATTCCCTCGTAAAAGATATTTCTAAGATCATTAAATCGACTAAACCCAAAGTGAAATTTGGCATTAGTCCTTTTGGAATTTGGCGACATCTGAGTGAAACTGTTTTAGATGGATCCCCTACTCAGAAAGGCTTACAATCATACGATGACCTATTTGCAGATACAGAAAAATGGATAAAAGAGGGTTGGGTGGATTATTTAGCTCCTCAATTATATTGGGAAACGACTCATTCGTTGGCGGCTTTTGAGCCTTTGGCCAAATGGTGGAGTACTCATAACTATGGCCGGCCTATTTATGTAGGTCATGCGGCATATCACTTAAAGAATACCTGGGTCCCTAGCGAATTAAGCAAACAATTGAAGGTCGCTCGTAGTTTACCTAATGTGCAGGGGTCTATTTATTTTAGTTCGAATTTAATCGTCGGAAATATAAAAGGTTGGCGAGATACTTTAAGGCATAATCAATTTTCGACGGTCGCCTTAATTCCCACAATGCTTTGGAAAGATAGCATTGCTCCGACTCCCCCGCACCAAATAAGTTTACTGAAAAAAGGCGACGATTGGTTGTTGGCCTGGAAACCAGGCGAACCCAGTGAAGATCAAGATCCACCGGCCTATTACGTCGTTTATAGGATCAAAAAAGGCGAGTTTGATCCCTTGGACCACTCGGAAAATATCATTTTCAAAGGTAAAATGAATCAATTAATTTTAGATAAAAGTTGGATCCGATCAGGCTATGGATTTGCGGTCACGGCGCTAGACCGATTACATAATGAATCCCTGCCTGGAAGGATCCAATGGCTCATACCGACAAAAAAAGAATAACATGAATCAGAGATTACATTTGACGATTAAGGAGATTACCGAAGAGACTGAAGACACCAAAACCATCCATTTTTGGCATCCAATACACAATACCATCTCCTATATATCGGGTCAGTTTTTCACCCTTATTCCGGAAATTGAAGGACAAAAAATCAGGAGAAGTTATTCCCTCTCCTCATCCCCTAAAACAGACACTTCGCCGGCGATTACGGTCAAAAGGATTGAAGGAGGCCTTGTGTCTAACTATTTATGTGACCACGTGAAAGTAGGCGATAGCCTAGAAGTCATTGAGCCCATGGGCAATTTTTATATTGAACCTCAAGTTGACTCGAACAAAACCTATGTTTTTGTGGCCGCTGGATCTGGGATCACTCCCCTATTCTCCATGATTAAAACCGTATTGCATTCGGAGCCTAAATCTCATGTTTATTTAATTTATGGCTCAAGAAATGAGCAACAAATTATCTTTAAAAAATCATTGGAATCGCTAGAAGCCCAACATGCTTCCAGGTTCAAAATGGTGCACGTCATCAGCCAGCCTTCACACACATGGCCTGGTTTTAAGGGACGAATCAACCAAGCTTCCATGGTCTTTTATTTAAAGCAAGAGTTTGGGATTGACATTCCAACAGCCTTTTATTATTTGTGTGGACCTGCTGGAATGATGAGCGAAGTAGAAAAATCCTTAGCCATGTTTGATGTTCCCAACACACACATTTTGAAAGAATTATTTTTATCTTCGGTAAGCGAGGAAACCGCAAAGGCAGAGGAGGACGGAAGTTTAAAGGCCCAAGAGGTGACCTTGATTTTTGAGGGCAAATCGCATACCGTGACAGTATTGCCAAGTGAAACTATTTTAGAGGCCGCATTAGAAGCGGACATCGACATTCCCTATTCCTGCCAAGCGGGAATGTGCACAGCCTGTATGGGATTATGCACCCAAGGAAATGTAATCATGGATGAGGAAGATGGGCTTACAGACAATGAAATTAAAAAAGGATATGTTTTAACCTGTGTGGCCCATCCGATGAGCGAAGGAGTAATTATTAATTTAGATTAAAAAACAAATGATACAACGTACGGTCAACCCGCAAATAATCCATCGCACTTTACTCCCACAAGAATTCTCATTAAGTACTTGGGAAAGTATTTTGCCTTATTTTGAAAGATTAAGCGCACAAGAAATTAATGATTTACATGCACTAGAGGATTTTTGCAAAAACCGATCTGAGCTTGAAAGCTATCTGTCAGAAAATTTTGCTTGGCGATACATCAAAATGTCTTGCGATAATCAAAACGAAAATTTACAAAAAAGCTATCAGCAATTTGTCAATGAAATTATGCCCAATGCCTCAGTCTTTGATGATGCTTGGAATAAGAAAGTCATCGATTCTGGGTTGTCAGATCAGGTAACAACCAAAGGCTTTTCGATCATGTTAAGAAGCATAAAAAAATCGATCGAAATTTTTAGGGAAGAAAACATCCCCCTCTTTACAGAATTACAAAACTTAGAATCACAATATGGGGCGTTAAGCGGTGCGCTCATGGTGGAAATTGACGGGGAGGAAAAGACGCTCCAGCAAGCCAGTGCCTATTTAGAGTCGACTGATCGAGGGCTAAGAGAAGCTGTTTACAGGAAAGTGGCTGCCCAAAGAATCAGCATCAAAGATGAATTAAATACGCTTTACAGTGATTTAATAGCCAAAAGAAATCAAGTGGCCTTGCAAGCCGGATTTGAAAATTTTAGAGATTTTTCTTTTGCGAGCTTAGGCCGATTTGACTATACACCGGCGGATTGTTTTGAATTTCATGCGGCCGTAGAAAAAACGATCAAACCTATTTTAAATGAATTAGCCACTAAAAGGAAAAAAGCCTTAGGTTTAGATTCACTTAGGCCCTGGGATAAATCCGTGGATCCGCTTGGTCGCAAGCCGTTAAAACCCTTCAAAACAGGCGAAGAGTTATTGGAAAAAACGATTCGCGTATTTGATCATTTAGACCCTTTTTTAGGTGAATGCCTCCGGGAAATGGTGAAGTTAGATCGCTTTGATTTAGATTCAAGAAAAGGCAAAAATCCAGGCGGATATAATTACCCATTAGAAGAAACTGGATTTCCATTTATTTTCATGAATGCCGCGGGCCAAGTGCGTGACATGGTCACTTTATTGCACGAAGGTGGACATGCGGTCCATTCCATTTTAACCAAGGAGCTTTCTTTGAACGCTTTCCGAAATTTCCCATCGGAAGTTGCGGAACTTGCCTCCATGAGCATGGAATTAATCACGATGGACGAGTGGAATATTTACTTTGAAAACCCTGAAGACGCAAAAAGAGCCAAAATTAAACACTTGGAAGATATTCTCGAAACCTTGCCATGGGTGGCGACGATCGATGCATTCCAACATTGGATCTATGAAAATCCAGCACATACTTTAACCCAAAGAGAGGAAAAATGGAATGAAATATTGGCCAGATTTGGCGATCAAATAACGGATTGGACTGGTTTGGAAGAAATAAAATCACATGTTTGGCAAAAACAATTGCACTTGTATGAGGTGCCCTTTTATTACATTGAATATGCGATAGCCCAATTAGGGGCATTGGCAGTTTGGAGAAATTATTGCCAAAACCCAAAGCTAGCTTTGTCGAATTATTTAGAGGCCTTGTCATTAGGCTATACAGAACCCATCAAATCCATTTATGCAAAAGCGGGGATTGAATTTAATTTTAGTGAGGGTTACATCGCCGAATTAATGTCATTTTTAACAGAGAAAATCAAAAATTTAGAGGAAAGCTAGGGCTTAGTAGCTTCGAGACTTTTTTAATACAAAATTTGGCCTTATTTTTGTCCCAACAATTTGTCCTAATAAGAGAATGAAATTAGAAAAACTACTTCCGATTATCGCTTTAGTCTTTATGGCAACAGCTTGTGACTATCAAAAAAACAACACGATTAAGCAAAAAGATTTTAATGCCGGTAATGCTTATGTGTATGGTGTCCATCCTGATAGCGCGGCGGTTCAGTTAAAAAATAAATATGACGCCAAGCCAGAATTAGAGTTAAAAGCAAATGCACTTCGCGAGAAAATGTTTAGTGGAAAAAGTATAAATCAAGGTAATTAATCTTTCACTTTACCCTATTTTGAAAGCCGGTATTTCCGGCTTTTTTATTGCCCAAACCAAGCCCGGATAAAGGTCAATTGATAAATTGCTCCTGTGTAGAATAAGGACCAAAGTAGGGACGATATCGCCATAAAAAAGAGTACGCGAGGCAAGGGAACTTTGAATGATAAGGCCAATAAACTACCACCAATAGGGGTAAATATCAACGGGGTTAAAGCTGCAATGCCCTTGATACCAAATTTTTGCCATATCTGAACGGCATAACGAACTCTCTTCGAAAATAGAATGGGTTTCTTCTTTCTGAATCTACTGATAAACTCAATCAATAGTTTACCCATACTTAAGGTTAATGAAATCGTCAACATCGCACCAAACCAAGTAAAAATAACTGTCTCGTACCAAGTCAACCCAAAACCAAATCCCGTAATAGGTCCGGCGATAAACTTCAAACCTGTAGCAATCATCACTCCCGAATAGGCTCCCCAAGACATATTTATTTTGATTTATAGACGTCAATTCCTTTTTTTAGGAAGGATATAAAATGAGTAATATCCGCGTCAAAAGCGACCGGTGGAACCATAGGAGCGCCATTCTTTCTTGGGTCTAAAAGAATATAGTGGGGTTGGGCATTGGAATTAAATCGAGAGATTTGAAAATCTAAATTTTGATCTCCTAATGTTTTTTTATCTTGCCCATCGACTTTAGAAACATACCATTTATTTTCAGGAAGCTCTGTTTTATCGTCACAATATAGAGCGACAATGACATACTCCTTTTTAAGTATGGCCAATACCGCAGGATCAGACCAAACATATTCCTCCATTTTCCTGCAATTCACACAACCGTGACCTGTAAAGTCAATAAAAAGAGGCTTTCCTACTTGTTGGGCATAGGCCTTAGCCTCCTCAAAATCAAAAAAGCCGCTAAGTCCCAGAGGTAATTTCAAAAATTCGCTATATAAAACCGAGGAGGAGCTACGCGGCAGGTTGTTGACTTCATCATTTAGTGATGTTGATCCTTTAAAATCCTGACTTGACATCGGAGGCAACCAACCCGATAAACCCTTGAGAGGAGCGCCAAACATACCGGGTGTCAGGTAAATTACGAAGGCAAGAAATGCGGTAGCCAAAAGTGCTCTTGGAACCGATAGTTTTCCACAAGGACCATCATGTGGCAAAGAAATTTTACCAAATAAATACAAAGTCAAAGCAGTAAAAATAGCAATCCATATCGCTAAAAAGATTTCACGGTCTAATAAATGCCAATGATATACTTGATCTGCCACACTCAAAAACTTGAAGGCTAGGGCAATTTCTAAAAAACCTAGGACTACTTTTACTTCGTTCATCCATGTGCCAGACTTAGGCATTTTTTGCATAAAGCCAGGAAATATGGCAAACAACGTAAATGGGATGGCAAAGGCTAATGAAAATCCCAACATGCCTATGATGGGCTTTAGAAATACTCCTTGGGATGAGGCAATTAAAATAGAACCCGCTAGTGGTCCGGTGCAAGAAAATGACACTAAAACCAACGTAAATGCCATAAAAAAAACTCCTAATAATCCACCTTTATCCGATTTAGCATCTACTTTATTGACCAGACCTGAAGGCAGAACAATTTCAAATGCCCCTAGAAAAGAAATCCCAAAAAGTATAAAAATGACAAAAAACAACAGGTTCGGAATCCAATGGGTACTTAAAAAATTAGCAAAACTGGCCCCAGCAAAAAAAGCTAAAATGGTCCCAAAAAACACATAGATTAACACGATGAAGAAACCATAAAGAAAGGCCAATTTTTTACCTCCTTGCTGTTTGGTAAAAAAACTAACCGTCATGGGGATGAGGGGGTACACACAAGGAGTCAGTAAGGCCAACAAACCAGCACCCATCGCTACCCAAAAAAACTGCCATAAAGACTGATTGTCTACCGGTGCTGTTAATTTTGCGGCTGAATTAGAGGCTTTTTTTTTTGAGTCCTCTGGCGTAGAGGATGCGCTAAGCTTGGAATTTATTAAAAAAGGACCTTTGATTGGCACACACAAACCACTTTCATTCGAGCAGGTTTGAGCATCATAAGTACCATCTATTTTCCATGAATCAGATGTAATTTTCAACGTTTGTCGAAATTCCGCCTCATCAGTAAAATAGGTATAGGTACCATTCCAAATCTCTTTGTCAAATTTTGAATGCGGGTTTATTGCGCGAAGAGGTCCGTCAAGAGTTACACCGAGGCCCTCTTTAATCTTAATACTCGTGACCACGGGTCCCAATTCCTTATCGAAATCGGATGAATATAAGTACCAGCCTTTATCGATTTTAACTTTAAATATAATTTCAGCGGTCTGACCCACCTTAGGGTTTGTTGGCTCCAAAGTCCATGACCATTTAGCCGGGGTGATTTTTTGGGCCACACCCGTAAATCCCCAAAAACCCAAGAAAAGCAAAATGATTAATTTCAGTTTCATTCTCAATAATTTTAAAATCGCCTCTTCCCTATTTTTCAAGATTCGAAATTAACAAAAAATAGCGGAACCTCATGGGATATTTATTCGAAAATGGGGAATGATCGTTTTTCTATTCCGTTAAAAATTCGTAATTTTAAACTCTTTAAAACGAAATTCAATCCACATTTATTACATGGCTGCTAGCACATTTCCAACCCAGCGAGACGTTGAAATTTTTTCATTAATTAGCGAAGAAGCCCATAGGCAAGAATTCGGTATCGAATTAATTGCTTCTGAAAACTTTACCTCCCCTCAAGTAATGGAGGCACAAGGAAGTGTTTTAACAAACAAATATGCAGAAGGTTTACCTGGAAAAAGATATTATGGCGGTTGTGAGGTGGTGGATGTTGTAGAGACAATTGCTATTGAGCGTGCCAAAAAATTATTTGGTGCTACGTGGGCTAATGTGCAGCCACACTCAGGTGCACAAGCAAATGCAGCTGTTTTTTTATCGTTTTTAAATCCGGGAGACAAAATATTGGGTTTTGATTTGTCGCATGGGGGACACCTTTCGCATGGTTCGCCGGTCAACTTCTCAGGTAAGTATTTTCAAGCTTTTTTTTATGGCGTTGAAAAAGAAACAGGATTAATTGATTGGGATAAAGTAGAGGCAACTGCCTTGAAAGAAAATCCAAGGTTATTAATTTGTGGGGCCTCGGCCTATTCTCGTGATTGGGATTATGCACGTTTAAGAGCTATCGCAGACAAAATAGGCGCCATTTTATTAGCTGATATTTCGCATCCATCCGCCTTAATTGCTACAGGTTTATTAAATGACCCCATGCAGCATTGTCATATTATAACTACGACCACACACAAAACTTTGCGAGGACCTCGCGGTGGTTTGATCATGATGGGCAATGATTTTGAAAATCCATTCGGTTTTAAAACGCTGAAGGGAGAATTAAAAATGATGTCGGCCTGTTTAGATGCTGCCGTTTTTCCGGGTACGCAAGGAGGACCTTTAGAACATGTCATTGCCGCAAAAGCGATTGCATTTGGAGAGGCTTTGACACCGGAATTTGGTCAGTATGCCCAACAAGTTAAGTCCAATGCGCAAGCTATGGCGAAAGCCTTCCTTAGCAAAGGATATGATATTATTTCAGGAGGAACAGACAATCACTTGATGCTGATAGATTTAAGACCCAAAGGCTTAAGTGGTAAGTTAGCTGAGAATACCTTAATCCTAGCCGACATTACCATCAATAAAAACATGGTTCCATTTGACGACAAATCGCCATTTGTGACTTCAGGAATGCGAGTAGGTACAGCAGCAATGACCACCCGAGGATTAAAAGAAAATGACATGAGCCAGATTGTCGACATGATTGACAAAGCCCTCATGCATCATGACGATGAATCCGTTTTAAAACAGATTAAAGGAGAAGTTAACGAGTGGGTTAAACAATTCCCACTTTATTTATAAAATAGCATATGGCCACAGACCAAGATTGGGACGATTTTGACGATGATGATGTAGAGGAAAAGGATGGGACTGAAATGTCGTTTCTTGACCACTTAGAAGAATTACGTTGGCACATCATGCGATCCATCGCTGCAATTTTGGTTTTCACCATTGCCGCGTGGGTTTTTAGAAATGAGATTTTTGGCATCATTATTATGGGGCCCACCAAAGTCGATTTTGCCACTAATTTAGTACTTTGCCATTTAGCTGACATCACGGGTTGGACCAGTTTATGCATGCAAAAAGCTGACTTTATTTTGCAAAGTAGAGAGGTCTCCGGCCAGTTTATGATGGCATTAACTCAATCCATCATTGTGGGATTGTTGTTTTCGTTTCCTTATGCTTTTTATGAACTTTGGAGATTTATTAAGCCTGGCCTAAAAAACAAGGAATTAAAAGCAGCAAAGGGAGCCGTATTCTGGGTATCCACCTTATTTTTCATGGGAGTTTCCTTTGGTTATTACGTGGTTGCACCTATGGCGATCAACTTTCTAGCCAATTTTAAATTGGATGCGACGATTCAAAATCAATTTGACGTAAACGATTATATTTCTTTATTATCTATGCTTACGCTTGCGTGCGGTTTAACATTCCAACTACCCATGGTGGCTTTTGTGTTATCTCAAGTAGGTATTTTAACACCCTCATTCATGAGGGAATATAGGAAGCATGCGATGATTGTGATCTTAATTGTAGCTGCAATCATCACCCCTTCACCCGATGTAATTTCCCAACTCCTTGTGGCTTTTCCACTCTTAGGGTTGTACGAAGTCAGTATTTGGGTATCTGGAAGAGTCCTAAGAAAAAAAATGAGGGAAGAAACCCTTGAATCGAATTCTTAATTGAATTCAACTAACTCAATCGTATGAATTACTTATCGGCGGAAAATATTTCACGCAACATCGGAGAAAGATGGATCTTTAAAAGTCTGTTCTTTGGCCTACAAAAAGGTGAAAAAGTAGCCCTAATTGGCAAAAATGGGACCGGTAAAACCACATTGATGGAAACATTAATGGGCATGCAAACTCCTGACGATGGAAAAATATCGATCCGGAAAGGCATTCGTGTTGGCTATTTACCTCAAAACCCCATTTTTTCCGAAAAAGAAGAAGTCTTAAATTATCTTTTTTCAGACGATTTACCCTCAGCCGTTGCCATTAAATCCTATGAAAAAGCCATGCTTTCAGGCGACCCAAAGGAATTAGAAGAATCTTTTGCGCTCATGGAAATGCATAACGCCTGGGATTATGAGGCGAGAGCCAAGCAAATCATTACCAGATTGGGTATTCCAGATGGCGACCAAAAAGTTAGTACGCTTTCAGGAGGTCAAAAGAAACGACTCTCGCTAGCTAAATTACTGATTGAAAGTCCAGACATTATGATCTTGGATGAGCCAACGAACCATTTGGATATCGAGACCATTGAATGGCTCGAAGGCATACTTTCAGGCCCCAATGTGACCGTTTTAGTCGTCTCCCACGATCGCTATTTTTTAGATAAAATATGCAATAAAATGTTTGAACTTGCCCTAGGAGCTTTATATACTTACGAGGGTAATTACGCCTATTTTTTAGAAAAGAAAGCAGAAAGAGAAGCATCCGAAGCAAGCAGCATATCCAAAGCAAAAAACCTATACCGCAAGGAACTTGAGTGGATGCGCAAGCAACCCAAAGCGAGGGGAACCAAAGCGCAATACCGAATCGATGCATTTACCGAAATCGATGAAATGGCTCATAAAAAACTGGATGACAGCAAATTGGAGCTCAATATTCAAATGTCCCGATTAGGAAATAAAATCATAGAAATCAATGGATTAAAAAAAGCTTGGGGTGACAAAAAAATCATCAATGAATTCACCTATACGTTCAAGAAAAAAGATCGGATTGGGATCGTTGGCAAAAATGGGGCGGGAAAAACCACGTTTCTCCAACTCCTCACTGGCTTAGAAAAACCCGATGCGGGAACCATCGATCCAGGTGAAACATTAGTGATTGGATATTATACCCAGATACCCTTTGATTTTAAACCTGAGCAAAGGGTCATCGATACCATCACTGAAATAGCAGAAGTTATCCCTTATGGTAAAAATGAATCTTTAAGTCCGAGCCAATTTTTAAGCAAATTTCTATTCCCTACCGCACAGCAGTATACACCTGTGGAGAAACTTTCGGGAGGGGAAAAAAAGCGATTGCAACTCATGCGGGTTTTAGTTAAAAATCCGAATTTTTTAATTTTGGATGAGCCGACAAATGACCTTGATTTAGATACACTCCAACTCTTAGAAGATTTTTTATCAGAGTTTCAGGGTTGCCTATTGCTAGTTTCACATGATCGTTATTTCATGGATAATTTAGTGGACCAATTAATCCTCGTGGAAGGAGAAGGAGAAGTGAAATTCTTTAACGGAAATTATACTGATTATCGGATTTCGTTAGAAAATCAATCAGAAAATACGGTGGGGGCCAACAAGCCCAGCCCCGCGAAAGCGCCTTCCACGGAAAACTCATCCATGAAAGTGAGTAAATTAAGTTTCAAAGAACAAAAGGAGTTTGACACATTAGAAAAAGAAATTCAAGATCTTGAACAAAAAAAACTAGCATTGATCGAACAATTAAATGCTGGTCATGAGGACTTTCAAATATTAAGCCAGTGGGCCACTCAAATAGAAGAAATTAAAAACACTCAGGAACAAAAAGAAGCCCGGTGGCTCGAATTATCAGAAAGATAAATTAACAAAAAATGGCCCTAAATTAAGGGCCATTTTTTATAAGAGTTATGTTTGAATTTTAGTTTTCAAACAAGAAATCCTTCACCCCAAATAATGCTCCGTCTCCTCCTTTTGGATTAACAAAGACAAAATACAAATCTTGAACGCCCGAAACATTAACAGGTATGGTAAATTTCTTAGACGCATTGATTTCTGCAGAACCTACTAAATTGCCCGTCGGACTTCCCGTTCTTAACTCAAGAATTCCTCCAGTCGTTTGACCCTGCATATACAATCCCATAAATGAAATATTTTTAATTCCTGTTAAATCGATTCCACTATATTTAGCAAAACCCTTATCGCCAGTTGCAGCTAGAATTTCACCTAGGCCCTCTGCTTTATATTTAGACCCTTTTGAAACTTGGTCGAAATCCACGGCTTTGATCGTTGGATTACGAAGTGCCACAACTTTTTGACCCGTAGCAGGTGCTAATTTTCCCGCTCCTTTATCCGTATAGCTAGCAGCAAACAAATAAGTACCTGCCTTTCCTTTGTCTTGGGGAATATATTCGCCAACAACCGGCTTAGATGCCTTCTTTTTGTCAGATAGACTTAATACATAATTCACGATTTCTTTCGCATCCCCCAAAGAAATTTGAGGATGTGCAGCCATCGCCTGTTCTCCCCAAACACCCCCGCCACCATTGATGATTTTCTTAGCAAGCATGTCAATGGTCTGAGCATTAGCCTTATATTTTTTGCCTAAATCCAAGTAAGAAGGACCGATCGATTTTTTATCAGCCGCATGACAAGCCTTACAATCTGACAAATCCAATAGCCTCTTTCCAGTTGAAAAAGAAATATTTGCTTGATGTCCTTGGGCAATAATTGTTTTGTCATAACCGTCTAGAAAATTGACGCTTACCATGACATCTTCTTCAGCTACTTTTTTATTGGCTAAACTTCCATCTTCCTTATCACTTACGGAAATCTTATATTTAACAGGTTGATCATTCCAATAGAAAGTCTTATTGCCTTCAATAGCGACATCCACCACAGGAACCTCATTACCTGCACGAACAGTCAATTGAGATGTGCTGACATTTCCTTTTGAATCTTTCACTTGTAAGGAAACCTCATATACCCCTGCCTTAGAAAAAGTAATAGCCGGATTTGCTACATTACTAGTTTGTCCATTACCAAAGTTCCAAGCATAGGTAATTTTATCATTATCGTAATCTTGAGAACCTGCAGAAGAAAACTTCACTTTCAAAGGAGTCGCTCCCACTTTTTTATCAGCCGATGCGACAGCCAATGGTTTGCGATTTCCTGCATTGTACTCCAGTTTATATAAAACTGCTTCATCATTTTGAGCAAACCAATTAGGTCCATACTCTAAACCAAAAAGCGTACCATTTTTGTCAAATTGCATATCCATCGGATGAGAGAACGGAATGGAAGGCAAGAAGCGATCCATATTTGAAAAATCTCCATTTTCTTTCATTGAAACGGTATAGACCAAATCCCGTGCCCAATCGTAAGCGATTAATTTTCCATTGTAATAAGAAGGAAATTTCGTTTTCGAATCCGCTGGATAATCATCTCTGTAGTAAACAGGTCCCGCCATCGCATTACGACCGCCTTTTCCTATGACTGGACCAAACTCTGGAGAATCCGCATACGGATAGTAAATGAATGCTTTTTGAGCGGGAGGCAAATGGGCAAAACCCGTGTTATGGGGTGAATCGTTGATGGGTGCACGTGGATTAAATACAGCCCAAGTGCTATCATTTTTAAAATCACGTTGGTTATATGGGCGGTTGTCCGCTACAAATAAAGGCCAACCGAAATACCCAGCCTCACGAGCTTGGTTTACTTCGTCATGACCACGAGGGCCAAATTTTTTGGACACTTCCCCAGCATCTGGACCCACTTCACCCCAGTATAAGAAACCGGTACGCTGATCGACCGAAATACGGTATGGATTTCTATTTCCCATCACATAAATTTCCTGCTTCGCATGGTAAATTTTTTCTGGATATAAGTTGGTCGATGGAATCGTGTATCCTCCTTCTGGAGTAGGTTTGATACGCAAAATCTTACCCCTTAAATCATTGGTATTTGAACTGGTCGACCGAGCATCCCAACCTGCGCGGCCAGGACGATTGTCACTCGGACTAAATCCATTCGATGCAAAAGGATTTGTATCATCCCCGGTTGATAAATATAAATTTCCTACTTTATCCCAAGCAATGGAACCCCCTGTGTGGCAACACTCTACTCGTTTTACGGGAACACGCAAAAGAATCTTTTCAGTGTTCATCAGTAATGTATCCTTCACATTGTCATACACAAAACGAGATAAATGTTGGGCTGTATCAGGCTGGCCTGAAGGTGGTGAATAATACAAATACATGAAATTATTTGAATCAAAATTTGGATCAATATTTAACCCCATTAAACCGTATTCCTGTTTGGTATATACGTTTAAATTAGCAATTACCTTGGTCCTTCCTTTTTTAGGATCATACATTTTCAACTTCCCTTTACGTTCAGCATAAAATATCTTACCACTATTAGCCACGGCTAATTCCATAGGCTCATCTAAACTACGATCCAAAATGGTTTTGGTAAATCGATTATCTTCCGGCGCCAATTCCGTTCTAAGCGCCTTCTTATAGTTTTGGTCGGGTCCTGAAGACACATATTGAAGTCCTCCCCAAATATGCTTAAGCACCAAATCCTCTGAAAATGTCTCATTCGTGTGACCCCAGTTGGTGTAAAAAGCACGACCACCATCGTATTCATGGTACCAGGCCATTGGGTGAAAATCACCCATTTTACCATCTTTATAAGACTTTTCGTCTACAGTCACTAATAATTTAACGTCTTTATTAAATTCTTTGATATCATAAAATTCGTCAGTGCGATCGAATGAAGCGGGCATATGTACGGTAGAAATATGAGTATTATCCACGACATTCATTTTACCTTTTTGCACATTTGGACGTCCAGGATGTGAGGCAAAATAACCACCGGCTAACTTACCATACCAAGGCCAATCATACTCCGTATCGGTAGCCGCATGAATTCCAAAATATCCACCACCCGCTTGAATAAAACGCTCAAACGCATTTTGCTGAGCATCATTTAAGATATTTCCTGTGGTATTTAAGAAAACAACCACACGATACTGCTTTAAATTATTTTCAGTAAATACTGAAGCGTTCTCCGTGGTATCTACTTGAAAACCTTTCTCTTTACCCATTTTCAAAAGGGCCGTTTTACCGGAACCAATAGAACCATGGCGAAATTCTTTGGTCGAAGAAAAAACGAGAACTTTTTTACCTAATAGAGGGTTCTTATCCTGTGCAATAATTTCTTGAGAAGTTAAGATGGCAAGACAAGAGACTGCAAAAATAATTTGGCGTATGCCAAACAAAAACTTTTTCATAGTGTTGAATTTAAAATAGGAAAGGCCAAAGTTAGTCCAAATCATAAATTTTCGATTATTTTTATAAAAAATATTTAAAATATCCTTCAAAATGATGAAAAAAATTACCCTAGTGGCATTGTTGGCCTTCATGACTAACATGCTTTTTGCACAGTCGATCTGCTTTTCGACCAAAGATCAAATGCAATTGATGGCCTCTAATAAGGCATTTATGAAATCGCATGCTTTACCTAAGGCCTATAAGCACGTGAGTAAGGCGGGTGGCGTAATGGTTGAATTTAATACTCCAGATGGAACCATGGCCAAAGGATTTTATATCCCAGCGGATAAACCAACCAATTATACCTTGTTTGTATTCCAAGAATGGTGGGGTTTAAATGACCACATCAAAAGAGAAGCCGAACATTTTTATTCTACATTAGGCAACGTCAATGTATTAGCCTTAGACATGTACGATGGAAAAGTGGCTACCACCCGGGAGGAAGCGGGTAAATTAATGGGAGGAGCCAATCCAGCTAGATTAGAATCCATTATAAAAGGAGCCATTTCATATGTTGGGCCCAAAGCAAAAATCGCTACGGTAGGTTGGTGTTTTGGTGGTGCTTTATCTTTAAAAGCTTCCATTTTAAACGGGAAACAAGCCGCGGCCTGCGTCATGTATTATGGCATGCCGGTGAAAGATGTGGAGCAATTAAAATTACTTCAAACAGATGTGTTAGGATTGTTTGCTGGAAAGGAAAAATTCATTTCGGCCCAAGTGGTTGCTGATTTTGATGCCAATATGAAACTGGCTGGAAAAAAATTAACGATGAAAAGTTTTGATGCAGATCACGGCTTCGCCAATCCTTCAAATCCCATTTATGACAAGGTATCTACCGAGGCTGCTTGGGATATGGCCATTACTTATTTAAAATCTAAATTAAAATAATGCGGGTTTTTTCGATATTACTTTGTGTGTTTTTTCTGGCAGGTTCTTGCGCGAGCAATCGCTATAAGCAAAAGCCTTACAAGAAAAAGTGGTCACTTTTTAAGAAAAAATCATGTGATTGCCCCGACCTCAAATAATGGGGTTGATCGACGAAGCAGCTAAGGAACCGGGCGCTAATCCTTGGAACCAACGCTGCCTATCGGCCTCTTGATTTGGGTTTTTAGGTTCCGTTACGTGCATGTCGGCATCCATGAAAATCAAAGTCATCACCTCACGCATTTGGGAGGTTTCATTTCCAGGGGCGGCATGCAAAGTCCAACCGCGATGAAAGGTGGCATCCCCAGCTTTCATCGTTTTTTGGGCAACAATCGGAAATTTATGTTCCGCGACAAATTCACTAATCATTTTTTCAGACTCGTCTGAAATTCCAATGGGTGGAAGACTAACATGCTGACTGCCTGAGGCGAAAGTCAACATCCCCATCCCAACTTCTATATCAACCAAGGGCATCCACATCGTAACTGTTTTGTCGCTGTCCATTGGCCAGTAATATTGATCTTGATGCCACGGAGTTAGGCCTCCGCCAGGTTCTTTAAATAAGGCCTGATCATGGTATAAGCGTACATTCTTTACACCTAATAATTCGGCTGCAATTTTCCCAAATCTTTTGGCTAACGAGAATTGCTTAATCAATTCATTTTCCTCCCATAGATTCATCATTTGTAGAAATGCCTTCCCATACGTGTCTCTTTCTTCTATGGGCTTTTGATTCTTTTTAAAATCAACAGCCCAGGTGCGAATGGCTTCTCGGTATGGTTTTAGCTCGTCAAGGGGCAAGACATTTTCTAAGAAGATATGTCCATTCTTTTCAAAGTCAGCAATTTGATTTTTTTCAAGGGTATAATTAGTCGATAGCATAGTCATATGTTTTCACAAAATTGACATGAATAAAATTCAAAAACCACGTCAAAATTTGTAAAAATTAATGCAATTTTATCCTAAATTTCATTCTCTTTTTAAATTGAGGTAAAATATTAATATGAAAGCAAGCCTTGAACACTTATCAGAAAATATAAATCAGCCGATCCAATTAAAGGAAATTGTACAGGCGCGTTTTGATGCTCCTTATCATTTTCATCCTGAACTTGAATTAACATTAATCATTTCAGGGGAAGGAAAACGTTTTATTGGTAATCAAATTTCTGATTTTAGTCCCGGTGATTTAGTTCTCTTAGGGTCCAATTTGCCTCATTGTTGGCAAAATCACAGAAAAGATTGGTTATCGACTGATGAGGATTTAGATGCGGCTCAAGCCATTGTCATTCATTTTAAACGAGATTTTTTGGGGGAGAAATTTCTAGAAAATGATGCATGCCAAAACATTCGCCATTTGTTGGATCGAGCCAAAAGTGGCTTATCTATTTTAGGCCCTACACAAGACAGAATAGCCAGAGAAATGCTCAAATTAAAAGAATTAGCCCCTTTCCCAAGGCTCTTAGCTTTTCTACAAATTTTACATACCTTAACGATGGGCGGCGCGGACGTTCAGCCGATTGACTCCAATGAAGGAGGTTATACCGTCTCGACCATCGATCTAGAACGCATTAATCGAATATATGCCTACATCATTGCGCATTATACCCAAGAAGTCCATTTAGACGAGGTGGCTCATTTGGCCAACATGACGGAAACGGCTTTTTGTCGGTATTTCAAAAAGGTAACCCAAAAAACTTTTGTCGAAATTGTGACCGAATTTAGAATTAAGCATGCGTGCCAAATGCTAAGAACTACCCAAAAAACGATGGTGGAAATCTGTTTCGAAAGTGGCTTTGGCAACTTATCGCACTTTAATAAACAGTTTAAGCAATGGATGAAAGTCCCGCCCTTGCAATATCGAAAAATGACTCAGGAGTGGGTTTGATCTATTTGACTTCTTCCTGCTCTGGAAAAAGCAAACTCAAAATAATGCTAGTCGATAAAATACCGACAATCACGGCTAGAGAGGAAAGCGTGCCAAAACCGATTTCAGATAAGTAATGATGACCTAGCATTTTCAAACCTACGAAACTCAATAACACACCGAGTCCAATGGGTAAAAAGCGAAATAAGCCCATCAAGCTCGAAAGGAAAAAGAAGAGTGAGCGTAAACCCATCACCGCAAAAACATTGGAGAAAAAGACAATATAAGGATCCTTAGAAATAGAGAAAATGGCTGGAATTGAATCCACAGCAAACAATATATCCGTAAAAGCAATCACCACCACGATGACGAAAATAGGCGTAATAAATAATTTCCCAGTTTTCATTCTGACAAAAAATCGACCTATGACATTACGTTGATATACATTAAAGAAACGTGATAAAAATTTTACGATGGGATGTTCAGCCGGATTAATCTCCTCATCATGTTGTTTGGTGAATAGAATCTTCACTCCGGTATATACTAAAAACGCTCCAAAAACATAAATGATCCAATCAAATTTTTGCAACAAAGCCGCCCCCAAGAAGATGAAAATTAAGCGTAAAATGATGGCTCCCAAAATACCCCAAACCAAGATTTTTTTATAATAACGCTTTTGTACGCCAAAGGAATTGAAAATTAAAATGAAGACAAATACATTGTCGGCCGACAACGAATATTCAACCAAATAACCAGTTATAAACTCAAGCGATAAATTATTTTGAAAAATAGCCAATTGCTCTGAAAAAGACCCCTTGCCCAAATTGATGTGAGGAGCATACATTTCTTTGACCGTAATTAATCCATTAACATCCGTAATGCCATGTACCATACCCCCAAATTGTCCCAAAAAAAAGTAAAACGAGATCGCTAAAAGCACCCATGCTCCTGTCCAAAAACCCGCCTCCTTAAAAGTAACTTCCGCAGCACCCGCCTTTTTAAAGATTCCTAAATCCACAAGCATGACGGCTATGACCAAGATTGAAAAAATAAGAAAAAATAGAGATTCGCTCATAAATATTTAATTTTACCATTAGGCGACACAAAGGTCGCAAAAAATAGCCAAAAAATATGTACGAAGGGAAAAAGGTTATCGTCGTGATGCCGGCTTATAAGGCCGCTTTAACACTAGAAAAAACATATCAAGAAATACCGCATGATTGGGTGGACGAAGTGATTTTAGTAGATGATTATAGCCCAGATAATACCGTAGAAGTAGCGAAAAAAATTGGAATTAAACACATCGTCCAACATGATAAAAACCTCGGCTATGGTGGAAATCAAAAATCCTGTTACACAAAAGCGCTCGCTTTAGGTGGTGACATTGTGATCATGCTACATCCAGATTATCAATACACGCCCATGTTATTAAAAGCCATGATTTCAATCATTGGAAATGGCTTATACCCCGTAGTTTTTGCCTCAAGAATTTTAGGAAAAGGCGCATTAAAGGGGGGCATGCCTATTTATAAATACATTGCCAATCGGCTATTAACCCTATTCCAAAATATATTAATTGACCAAAAACTCTCCGAATACCACACAGGATATCGGGCTTTTTCCAAGGAAGCGCTAGAAGCCGTGCACTTCACAAAATGCGACAACGATTTTATTTTTGATAATCAAATGGTGTTGCAATTGTTTTGGAAGGGATTTGAGATTGGAGAAGTAACGTGT